>FUFK010042706.1_pt1 | contig 28613 bp, 44 predicted proteins | sample 1021851 | NCBI WGS metagenome assembly FUFK01 (sample SAMEA51879418, study PRJEB19060) | metagenome
GCGCACATTTTTTGTGCTCATATTTAATAATATGCTCATATTATGTTTTTTTATATTAAATATATATAATTGCTTGTTGTTGTATGTTATTATAATTGCATAACAGGTAACAAATACATTTAGGAGTAATTTATAATGCCACGTGGCCCTATACCTAAAAATAAAAATGAATTAGTTGGCCATAGAGATAATAGTTTAAGAATATTAGATGGCGGCAAAAGTAATTTACAACCAAAACCTAATTCACGCTGGATTGCTAAAACTAAAAGTTATTGGAAAGAGTATTGGAATAGCGAACTAGCAGTTGCTGCTCAAGCTGTTGACTTGCCGGCGTTTTATAGGTTATTTCAATATTATGATGAAGCTGAGCGTGCTAATAGAGTTATAGCAAGACAGGGCAACTCGGGTTTATTAGCGGAAGGATCGAAAGGGCAAGCTGTTATAAATCCGTTAATTAATTTAACTTTAAAATTAGAAACAGTAATTTTAAAACTTGAACAAGAACTCGGGTTAACTCCTCTATCAAGGCAACGTTTAGGAATTGCTTTTACTGAATCACAAATGGGATTTCAACAACTACAACAATTATTACAAGAAGATAGCAAACAAATTGACGATCCTAGATTATTGCAGCTAGAAGAAGAATGATTGCTTTACCTGAAACTAAAGGCGATCGAGTTGTAAAGTTTATTGAAGGCTTTTGTGTCCATGGAGAAGGTGATTTTTATGGAATGCCATTTAAATTAGATGATTGGCAAAAAAAAATAATTTATGAAATGTATGAGCTTAATGATCAAGGAAATAGAAAATATAGAGAAGCGCTAATAGGTTTACCTAAAGGAAATGGAAAATCTCAACTTATTGCAGGTTTAGGTTTATATGAATTGTTAGGCTCTGGAGTAACTTCACCTTTAGTTGCTGTTGCAGCAGCTTCTTATGAACAAGCTAATTTAGTTTTTGGAACAATGAAAACAATGTGCAATGAAAGTCCAGTTTTAAGCGGAATGGTTGAAACATATCAAAATGAAATACAAGTTAAAAACGGATCGGGCAGAGCATATAGAATAGCTGCAAAAGCAGGAACAGCTGATGGAGGAAGAAACAGTTGTAGTATATTCGATGAAGTTCATGAATTTAATAATATTAATTTAGAAAGAGTTCATTACGTTTTAAGTAATAATACTGCTAAAAGAAGAGACGGAATAGTTATTAATATATCAACAGCTGGGCACGATCTTGATAGCCTTATGGGCAGATTATATACAAGAGGAGTTATGAAAGAAGCCGGCAAAGTAAAAGATGAAGAATTTTATTTTAAATGGTTTGGTGCTAAAGATACAGATAACCCTAAAGATGAAAAGGTTTGGAAAAAAGTAAATCCAGCAATTCAAAACGATTGGTGGCCTATTGAAAATTTAAGAAGAAGATTTAAATCATTGCCGGTTAATGAATTTCAAAGATACCATTTGAATCAGTGGACAAGAATTGAAGAACAAAGTTGGATTAGCGCTGAACAATGGGCAGCATGTGAAAATAAAAAAATGAAATTAGAATTAGGCGCAGATACATTTGTAGGAATTGATATGGCATTAAGGCACGATACTTGTGCAGTTGCATTTGGACAAATAGATAAAAAAGGAAATATAAAAGTAAACGCAAAAATATGGCAGCCTAAAGGAGAAAATTATTTAGATGTACAAGAAATTGAAGCATTTATAATCGAGCTAGCTACAAAATATAAATTAATTGAAGTTGCTTACGACCCTGCTTTTATGGAACGTACAGCGCAAGTATTATTAGATAGAGGAATTAATATGGTTAACTTTCCACAAACACATTCTCGAATGATTCCCGCGTGCGGAATCAGCTATGAAACCATTGCTAATAAAAAGTTAATTCATAATGGTGATCCTGAATTCACAGATCAAGTTTTAAGCGCTGCTCAAAAAACAACAGATAGCGGCTGGCGTTTAAGTAAAGGTAGATCAAAAAGAAAAATAGATAGTGCTATAGCCATGGTTTTAATGATTGATAGAATAACAGCGCCAACTCCTAAGGATGAAAATCCAGAAGTAGCTATTATAAATTTATGAAAGACATAATAACAACGGCTGTTGAAGTGCTTGGAGCTGGTCTTATAATTTATGGTGTATATACATTTAATGTAAGTCTGGCATTTATAATAGCCGGAGCATTTTTAATTGTAGGAAGTTATTTATTTAGTACATGAGTTTATTTAATAGAAGAGAAAACAGGGACGCAGCTTTAGGGAACTTAGTTGATCTATTAGCATTAAGAGAAGGCGGTCTTTCAAATGATACTGGAGAAAAAGTTAATGAAATGTCTGCGCTTGGAATTTCAACAGTATTTAGTGCAATATCATTAATTGCTGACAGTATAGCTTTATTACCTATTAAAACAATAAGATATGAAGGTGAAAAAACAATTTTTACCGATAAACCAAAATTTTTACAAAAACCAAATATAAGCCTTGATCTTACAATGTTTTCTTTAGTCCATCAAACTATAACTTCTTTAGCTATGCACGGAAATGCTTTTATTTTAATTGATAAAGATAGACAAGGAAGACCAGTTCAATTAACCCCTATACATCCTGAAAAAATAAAAGTTGAAATGGTTAATGGAATGAAATGCTACTTTATACAAACGACAAAAAATAAAAAGTATGACAGAAAAATAACTGGCGATAATATGCTTCATTTTACCTGGTATAGTTATCCAGGCAACTTAATAGGTATTAGCCCACTAAGAACAAATGCTAATACTTACGGCCTTGCTTTAGCAATGGAAAGACATATAGCACAATTTTATGGGCAAGGTGGAACGCCTAGTTCAGTACTAGAAACAGATAGAGATTTGACAGCAGAACAAGCTAAAACATTAAAAGAAACTTGGTTAGGCAATCATAATAAAAATAGAAAGCCTGCTGTTTTAACAGGCGGATTAAAGTGGCGTGCTATTAGTGCAGCTGCAGGTGATGAATTAATAAATGCTAGAGATCAAATAGTTCATGAAATTGCAAGAGTATTTAGAATACCTGCACATTTATTGTTGTCTAAAGACGGCTCAAATGTTTATTCAAATATTGAAAGTAATGGGTTAGCTTTTATTAGACATACTCTTTTGCCCTGGATTAGAAGAATTGAAGATGGCTTTTCATCTTTATTACCTGGAAAACAATTTGTAAGACTTGATACAGATGAATATGCTAGAGGAGACCAATTAAGTAGAGTTCGATCATTTCAAGTTGCAGTTAGCTCTGGAATTATGACACCTAATGAAGCTAGAGCTAAAATGGAATTAGAGCCTTATGAAGGTGGAGACAAATTCTATATTGGTTTGCAAGGAGCTTTAATTGATCCTACGTTACCTCCACAAGGAGTTGATGAGCATGACCCAACAAATGAATTAAATACATAATGCCTTATTCTATTGACAGTAATAATAAAGATTGTGATGGCTTCGCTGTAATAAAAGAAAGTGATAAAGAAATAATGGGCTGTCATAAAACTGAAAAAGAAGCACAAGATCAAATAACAGCATTAAATTTAGCTGAAAAAGAATATAGCAGACAAGCAGACCCTGACAACGATATTTATGAAACACAAAAAGAAGCTGAAGATAAAGCTAAAGAAATCGGTTGTGTTGGATCACATACTCATGAAATAAATGGTGAAACTTATTATATGCCTTGTGAAAAAATGGAAGACTACACAAAATTAACTGGAATGAAACATAAAGACGAAGAAGAAGTTGATTTAATAGAAAGCGAAAGAGAAGTAAGGCAAGTAGACAGAAAGCCTCCGGTATTTATGCAAAAAAACGCGCAAAGGGGTTTAGATAATTTAAGAAAAGCTGGACCTGGTTTAACAGATAAAACTAAAAGAGAAGCAAGGTCAATGGCAGCAGGTGAGCCAATATCAATATCAAAAATTGTTCGCATAGCTGCCTGGCACAAACGCCATATTGTTGATCTTGATAGAGAAAAAACTAACCCTCAAGACCCTGACACTTGGCGCTATTCGGATGTAGCTTTTTTATTATGGGGGTCTAACCCTTGGACTGATCCAATGCAAGCAGCAGATTGGGCAGACAGAAAAATAGCTCAATTAGTTAAAGAAGGTGAATTAGAGCCTAGAAATGATCCATCAACACCTGCGCCAAAAAAAGACCAAATTAAAGGAAGCAAAAAAAATCCAAAAGGGTCAGCTAGCGGAAAAGCAGGCGGAATCAAATTTAGTGAAGGAACTGAAAAAGCTATTAAAAATAGAATTAAAGAACATAATGAAGAAGTCGAAGGAATGGCTTCATGGCGAAGATTAAAAGCTTCATCTGCTAAAGCGGTTGTAAGAAGAGGCTTTGGTGCTTTTTCAACAAGTCATAGGCCAGGTGTAAGTAGGCAAGCATGGGGTTTAGCTAGATTAAAAGCCTTTAGTTATTTATTAAAAAATGATAAACCAAAAAATCCAAACTATAAATCAGATAATGATTTACTTCCTAAAGAACATCCAAGATATAGTGCTAAAAAAGAAAATAAATTTGCACAGCATGAAAATGTTTTCGATAAAGCAATTGCAATGTCACAAACAATAGAAAAGCTTAAAAGCTTTACTAATATAAAAAACATGGAAAGACAAACTGAAAATAGAAGTTTTACATTTGCAGCAGTAGAAGAAAGAAATACAGAAGATAAAGATACTTTATTATTTACAGGCTATGCTTCTGTATTTGATAAGCCTTATGGAGTTCGAGATAGTAAGGGACAATATAATGAAACTATTAAACCAGGCGCTTTCAAAAAAACACTTCAAGAACAAGATGATGTAAGATTTTTAGTTAATCATGATGGCATTCCTTTAGCCAGAACTTCTTCAAACACTTTACAACTTGAAGAAGATGATTATGGTTTATTTGTAAGAGCGGAACTTGATCCATCAAACCCTACTGTAGCAGAAGTTGCAAGTGCTATGAAAAGAGGAGATTTAAATGAAATGTCTTTTGCTTTTGCCGCTATTAAAGATAATTTTGATGAAAGAGGCGAAAATAGAGAAGTAAATGAAGCTAGGCTTTTCGATGTAAGTGTAGTTACATATCCTGCAAATCCTTGGGCTGGAGCAAAACTTAGAGGAATTGATATTGACAACTTGCATAAAGAATTAGTTGAAGCAAGAAATGGCGAACAAGCAAAAGAAATTTTAGAAGGTTTTATTAACAAAGTCGCAGAAAGTGATGATGTTGATGAAAAACGAAAAAATCCAAAAGTTGAATTATTAAAAATGAAACTAGAAATGGATGGAATTCGTAAGTCTTAAAGCCGTGTTTTGCGTATCACACTTAAGCACACTCTAAGCATAGTAAAAGAAAAAATAACATAAAGGAAAGTATGAGTAAATTAATTGAAGCTAGAGATTCAAAAACAGCTGAACTTGATGGCCTTGTAGCCGAGCTTGATGAAATGGAAGCAGGCGAAGAATTTGATACTAAATTTGATAGATCAAAAGCTTTGCATGAAGAAATAAAAGAGCTTGACGAAAAAATTGAGGAAATTAGAGAAGCTGCAGAAACTCTTAAAGCAGTTAAAGAAAGCAGACAAGAACTTAATGTTGAAGACGAAGACTTAAGCGAAAAAGAAGCTATTGTTGAAGTCAACGAGCCAGATATGTATAGAAAAGGTGGCGATCACTCTTTTATTGCAGACGCTTGGAGATCAAAACAGGGCGATTTTAAAGCTCAAGAAAGAATCGGAAAACATCAAGATTTTGAAGCTAGAGATATTGGAACAGGGGCCTTTACAGGTTTAGTAGTTCCACAATATCTAGTAGACGAATATGCACCAATAGCAAGAGCTGGCGCAGCAGTTTATAACGCTGTACCTAAAAAGCCTCTTCCAGATTTTGGTATGAAAGTTGAAGTTTCAAGAATTACAACTGGATCACAGGCAGCTGAACAAGCTTCCCAAAATTCAGCAGTTCAAGAAACAAATATTGACGATACTTTATTAACAGTTAATGTTGATACTGTAGCAGGCCAACAAGACGTTTCAAGACAAGCTCTTGAGCGTGGCGGCCAACCAGGATTTAGCCTTGAAAACATAATTTTTCAAGACTTAGTTGCTGCATATTATGGAAAATTAGATGAATTAATGATTGAGGGCTCCGGAAGTTCCGGACAACCTCTAGGAATTCGAAATGTTTCGGGACAAAATACCGTAACATATACTGATGGAACTCCTACAGTTGGAGAAGCATTTCCTAAAATAGCAGACGCTGTACAAAAAGTTAATGCTAATAGGTTTGCTCCGGCAACTGCAATTATTATGCACCCTAGACGTTGGGGTTTCTTTACAGCAGGTGTAGACGGAAACTCAAGACCATTAGTATTGCCTTCAGGAAATAATCCTGATAATGCTGTTGGTATTGGTGAAGCTGCAGCTTATGGAAACGTAGTTGGAAATATTCTTGGCTTGCCAGTTATAACTGACGCTAACGTAACAACAACAGATGGTGGCGGAAACGATCAAGATCAAATTTATGTTTTGAAAGTTGATGATCATATTCTGTTTGAGGACAGCTTAATGCAGTTGAAATTCGAAGAAACAAACGCCGGATCACTTACAACCAAAATGGTTGTTTATGGTTATTCTGCATTTGCTTCTGGAAGATACCCAGCTGGAATGACAAAAATTCAAGGAACAGGACTTATAACTCCTAGTTTCTAAGTTAAATTATGGTTAAGGCCTGCTAGGCAACTAACAGGCCTAAACCATTAAGGAAAGATATTATGGCAAAAAATAAAGAAGAAATAGAAGCTTTAAAAGACGAACTTAAAGGCTATGAACTCTATGGAAAGGCTGATCGTGCTAAAGCAGTTAAAGAAGCTATTAAAGCAGCAGGTGGAAAAGTTGAAACAAAAACTGCAAAACCTAAAGCTGAAAAAAAAGTAGAAAAGAAAAAGTAGTTATGCCTAAAAGTGGTTATGGTTACGGAAAAATGAAAGGGTCAAAAAGTAAAGGCCGAAAAAAAAGGAAGTAAATTCTAATGGCAATTACTAATGGCTACTGCACGCAAAATCAACTTAAAGCATTTGTAGGAATTCCTACAAGTGATAGCGAAGATGATGATTTGCTTGATGACGCTGTAAATGCAGCTAGTAGACAAATAGACGCTTTTTGTGGTAGACAATTTTACCAAGATGGCGCAGCAAGCGCTAGAAAATTTTTTACTGATGATCTATATAGATTAAGAGTTGATGATATATCAACTGAAACCGGTTTAATAGTTAAATATGATGATGATGATGACGGAACTTATGAAACGACAGTTTCTTCTAGCGATTATCAAGTTTTACCTATTAATGGAGTTGTAGGCGGAATTCAAGGTAATCCATTTTATATTATTGAATTAATTTCAGATTCAACTCATGAATGGCCTTTAGATTATTCAAGCAATAGAGCAAGGGCAGAAATAACAGCTAAATGGGGTTATGCTACAACACCAGAACAAATAAGACAAGCAACTTTAATGCTTGCTAGTGAATTATTTGCTATGAGAAATGCGCCTTTAGGTGTAGCTGGTGTTGGAGATTTTGGAGTAGTTAATATTCAACAAAATAGAGAAATAACAAGAATGATTGCACCATTTCGAAAAGGTACTGTTTTAGGTGTTGCATAATGGCAACAATGGCGCAAATTAAAGACGGCCTTAAAACAACAATAAGTAACATAAGCGGCCTAAGATGTTACGATAATATTCCTGATAATGCAATAAATTTTCCTGTTGCATTTTTTATTCCAACAAATATTGAATTTGATTTAGCTATGCAAAAAGGTACAGATTTATATACTTTCGATTTATTAGTTGCAGTTCAAAGAAGCGATTCCAGGACCGCGCAAGATAAACTTGATGAATTTGTAACTGGATCGGGCAGCAAAAGTATAAGACAAATAATTTATAATAATAAAACTTTGGGGCTGTCTGATACAGACGCTAGAGTAGTAAATATGACAAACTACAGCGCAGATTTTAATTTAAATGGAATTGATGGAATAGGCGCTAATTTAGAAATAGAAGTTTATACGAAAGGATCAAGTTAATGGACTGTTGTGGAAGCGGCTGTTGTGGAGGCAAATAATGGCTAAATATAAAATAGTAGGTTCAAAAAAAGTTCAAGGTAAAGAGCCCGGCGAAGTTATTGAAGTAACTGATGAACAAGTTGCAAAAACATTAATGAAAGCCGGACATATAAAACCTACTAGAATTATTAAGAAACGTGCTAGAAAAAAAGATGGCACATTTATAAAAGATGATAAAAGTACGCCAGATATAAACGAGGCGTGGGAGCAAGTAGATGGCTAAGTTTGTATTTAATGATGGTAAGGTTTTTACTGGTGGCTATGATTTAAGTAGCAATGTAACATCAGTGAATTTAGAAATAAATGCTGAACAATTAGATTCAACAACAATTAATTCTGGCGGATTTTATGAAACCATAGGCGGATTAAAAGATAGCACTTTACAAATTGATGGATTTTATGAAGCAGGAGCAAATAAGCCAGACGCTTTATTAGGAGCCTCAGTAGGTAATGAACTTATAGTAACTTCTGTTCCGGACGCTGGCGTAGGTAATATAGCTTACTTTATGAAATCATCATTATTTAGTTATTCAATATTAGGTGAAGTAGGGCAAATAGCTCCATTTAGCATTACTAAAAATCAATCGTCTGACGTTGTAGTAAGAGGAACAATTCAATTAGATTCTGCTTTAACTTCATCAGGTAATTCAACTGGAACACAGCTAGGAGCCGTTGGAGCAACTGAAAAATGTTATGCAGCTATTCATTGTTATAGTGTTTCAGGAACATCTACTCCAACTATAACTTTTAAATTACAATCAGACGACAATTCAAGTTTTACAAGTCCAACTGATCGAATTACTTTTACTGGTATAACAGCTATAGGTGCAGATTTTCAAAGTGTTGCCGGAGCTGTAACGGATCAATATTGGCGTTTAAATTATACAATATCTGGAACAAATCCAAGTTTTGGAATTCATGCAACAATAGGTATTGAATAAAAATAATTTAAATTATTACGCATTAAAAAAAATACTTGCTATAATAAATATAGAACGCTTTACGAACTGCGTATGTTTGGAAAGCAAAATAGGGTCGCATTGATTCTAGTGCGAGCCCTGGTTTTAAAACCTAATATTTTGTTTATAAAAACATAATGCTAGATGGCAACCAAACTATGAAGCGCAGTTTGTAAAGCGTTCAAATAAAAGGAGGACATAAATGGCAATGAGTAGAAAACATTATGAAGCAATAGCGGAAGCTTTAAAAAATAATTTTGCTACAAGCGATCTAATACTTGATTTAGCAGAAATATTTGAAAATGACAATCCAAGCTTTGATGTTAGTAGATTTTTAAAAGCAAGTAGATAATATATAAGCAGCCCCTTATATATACGAGTAAAAGACCGGACCAACCCCGGTCTTTTGCTTTAATAACATATAAAACTTTCTTTCAATAGCCTCATTTAAAATAAATATATTGAAAGGAGTTAATTTTGGCTAAATTTGTATTAACAGACGCAAGCGTAGTGCTTAACAGCGTTGATCTATCAGACCACGTTGCAAGTGTTACTTTAGATATTACAGCTGATGAAATAATGACCACAGCAATGGGCTCAACATTTCAAACAAGAACGGGAGGCCTTAAATCAGGTACTCTTTCGATCGAGTTCCAGCAAGATTTTGCTTCAAGCGAAGTTGACGCAACTTTATTTCCTTTATTAGGAACAACTACAGCTTTTGTAGTTAAACCTACTTCAGGATCGGTAAGCGCAACTAATCCTAGCTATTCAGGCAATGTTTTAGTAAATCAACATATACCTTTAGCAAATGCTGTAGGAGAGCTTGCCACAATGTCAGTTTCGTTCCCAACTTCTGGAACAATTACTAGAGCTACAAGTTAATGGGGAATATGATCGTCATTATGAATGACGGCACCACATTAGAAGTTAAAGTAAAACCAGCAGACATTATAAAGTTTGAGCGTAAGTTTGACATACCAATTTCTAAATTGAATGATGAGCAACGCTATGAATGGCTTTTATATCTTGCATGGTTAGGCGCTAAAAGAAATGGCGTTACAGAAGATTACGACGCTTGGATCGAGAAAGTTGATGAGCTTGACTTAGCAGCAGGAACAAGTGATAATTTAAAAGACTAAATGGATTTATTGATTTAGTTGCAGCTATCTCAGTTGAAACTGGAATAGATCCAAACGCTTTAGCAGAAACTGATATGGAAATGTTTAACGCAATTGTCAATGTTATAAATAAAAGGTATGAAAAATAATGGCTAAACTTTCAATGGATTTTACAATCGACAACTCTGAGTTAATACAATTACGAAGAGATTTTAATAAGTACGGCCAAAAAGACGTTTTAAAAGTTTTGTCTAAGTTTCATAGAGAAATAGCAAAAGAACAATTAGCAGACATACGGCCTTTAGCTAAAAAACAAAACGTACCAAAACGTAATGCTTCAGCTATGGGATTCACAGCTTCAGGCACAAGAACAGAAGCAAAAATAACTTTAAAGAGTAATGATAAAAGACCTAGCACCTGGTCAATGGAATATGGCCGACGCTATATGTATGTTCCAACAAAAACCGGAAAAACTAGAGCTATACCTAGAAATCAAATTGGCAGATTAAGATATTCAAGACCTGGCGCACAATTTCCATATAAAAAATGGATTGGCAATCAACATCAAAAAGGAGAAAGTACATTTACTGAAATGGGTAAAAAAGGTTATGTTGTTGGTAAAACATTAAGTGATAATCAAAACAAAATAGCAGATACTTATAACGATCGATTATATGACGCATTAATTAAGGCAATAGCATAATGGCAAGAGATAAAAAAGTTTCAATATCTATTATCGGTAAAACTAAACAATTTACTGATAGTTTAACTAGATCACAAAAAGCTATGCAAGGCTTTAGTAATGTAGCTGGTAAAATAGGAAAAGCTACAGCTGCTGGCTTAGGCGTAGCTAGTGTTGCAGCCGTAACGTTAGGTAAAGAATTAGTTGATTTAGGATCAGACGCTAATGAAGCTAGAGCAGCTTTTGAAACTACTTTTGGCGAAAGTGTTCCAAGACTTACTGAATTTGTTGGAGACTTTGCTAATATGGCTGGTTTAGCCGGTCATGAATTAGAAGGACTCTTAACTCAATCCGGAGCTATTCTTCAAGGTATTGATATGACTGCAGAAAGTTCGGCTGATTTGTCTGTTAAGCTAGCAACTCTTGCCGGCGATGTCGCCAGTTTTAGTAACGTTCAAGGTGGAGCCGAGCCAGTTATGCAAGCGTTTACTAAGGCTCTCCTCGGAGAGAGAGAATCGCTTAAGACGTATGGAATTGCAATTATGGAAGCTGACGTTCAACAACAAGCTTTTATTATGACTGGAAAAGAAAGTGCGAGTGAATTAACAAAGCAAGAAAAAGCATTAGCAACATACGAATTACTTTTACAAAAAACTAAAGTGCAGCAAGGTGATCTTAATAGAACGCAAGAAAGCTTTGCTAACAAATCAAGAGCAGCTCAAGCTAAATTAAAAGATTTAAAAGTAACTATGGGTGCTGAACTTCTTCCGGTTGTTGAAGAGCTTCTTCCTGTTATTGTTGATTTAGTAACAGAAGTTGGTCCTCATTTAGTTAGTGCAATACAAGCCGTTGCTCCATTTTTAAGAGTATTAGGAGAACTGTTTTCAGCAGTAGCTCCGCCTATAATTGCTATTGTTACTTTATTACTTACATTATTAGCGCCAGCTTTTGAAAAGTTTACTGAAATAGTTGATAAATTTTTAAAACCATTTTTTACTAATTTACCGAAAAATTTTGAAAATATGATTAACAGAATTATAAATAGCTTAAATGGATTTATAAGAACTATCAACGGTTTTGTTGATAGGGTTGCTAATGTTTTAGGCAGAATAGGTGTAAATATAAATTTACCTAAATTATCGGAAATAGGAAACGTTTCATTTGGATTTGCAGAAAGTGAAGTAAAAAGATTAGCGCCTCCGCCGGAAACTGTAATTGATCCTTCTGCTACATTAGATTCTTTAGCACAAAATACAGCAGCAGCTCAGGCAGCTTTAATGCAACCTGATAGAGGCTTAACTGTTAACTTTAATAAACCCGTAAGCGATCCTAATGCAGTTGTTGACGCATTAAGTAATTATACAAGAAGAAATGGACCGTTAGGCAGAGTTCTAACAATTCAATAATGGCACAACCTACAGTTAGAGTTCGAATGGGGTTTGCGCCTAATACCTTTACTTTAGATGATTTAGTAAGAGGTGTTTTAGATGTTTCTGAGTTAGGTGGCGGCTCGACTTTAACTGATGTAACTTCTGATGTGCAAAGCGTGACTATTAACAGAGGAAGATCAAGAGACTTAGCAACATTTAATTCAGGAAGTTGTTCTGTAAGATTAATTAATAATTCTAGAAAATATGAAAATACAAATACTTCATCACCATATAGCCCTGGAATTGAGCCTTTGATTGCTATTCATATTGACGCTACTACTGATGGCGGAAGTAATTATAAAGATTTATTTGTAGGATTTATAACAGATATTAATTTAAGTTATCCTGATCAAGGTAACTCTTTTGCAGATTTTTCAGGATCAGACGCATTTATGAAATTAGCTAATACTAATTTAATAAATGCAAGTTTTTCAAGTTCAACTTCTGGAACTTTAATTGAAAATGTATTAGATAATGCAAACGTAAAATTTGGTACTGAAAGAAATATTGAAACCGGTATTTCGACCATGCAGGCTATTAGTAACTTAACAGAAAATACTTTAACTTTTTTACAGAATATTGAAAGGTCTGAAAATGGTTTATTATTTATGAGTAAAGATGGCAAGTTAACTTTTAAATCAAGACATACAACTTTTCCTTCGAGCCCAGCTGCAACATTTAGTGACGATGGCTCTGATGTTCCTTATTTAAGTATTGATTATATAAATGATGATAATGAAATTTTTAATATTGTTGCATTAACTAGAACAGGTGGATCAACACAAACTGTTCAAGATACTGCTTCGCAAGGAAAATATTTAGTTAGAACTTTGTCAAGAGATGGCTTATTAAATAATTCTGATACAGAAGTTTTAGCAGCCGCAAATTTTTTATTAGGTAAATTTAAAGACGCTTTAATAAGATTTGATAATTTAACTATAGATTTAACTGAAGCAACTACAACAAATCAAAATACTGTTTTAGATAGAGAAATAGGTGATATTGTAAAAGTTGAATTAACACCTCCCGGGGGAGGATCACCAGCACAAATTACATCTAATGAAATAATTGACTCTATTAGTTATAGCATTACACCAGAAATTTTTAGTTGTTCATACCAATTATCGAATGCTGATGTTCAATCATTTATACGTTTAAATAATACTTTATTTGGTATTTTAGATACTGATAAACTTGGTTACTAATGACGCATAAAGGTTTGCACATAAGTAGAAAGATAAAATAAAAATATGGCAAACGGTTTTAAAGTATTTAGTACAGGAGAAGTATTAACAGCAGCTGATGTAAACGATTATCTTATGGAACAATCCATAAGTATTTTTGCTGATAGCACAGCTAGAGACGCACAAATTTCAAGTCCGGTCGAAGGCCAGTTTTGCTATTTATCCGATTCTAATATTTTACAATTTTATAATGGAAGCGGGTGGTCTTCATTTATAGGAGAAGGAGATATCACTGCTGTTAATACATCAGGAACTTCAGGTTTAGGAGGAGGCGCTGCTTCTGGAGCAGTAAATTTAACTGTTACCCCAAATAGTGCTACAGCTGGAACTATTGCTTCAGGCGATGAAATTTTATTTGGTGATATATCTGATAGTAACAATTTAAAAAAAGCAACAGCGCAAACAATTGCAGATTTAGCAAGTGTAACAGCTTTAATAACTAATGTAACAGTTAAAGTAGCAGACGACGGCTCAGGAAGTCAAAATGTTTTTTATATGCTTTCTGGTTCCGATACAGGCTCAGGAACTAAAACACCAGCTATTGATGTTTATTTTGGAATGAAAATAAGATTTGATACTTCAGATAGTTCATTAAGCGGACATAATTTTAAATTTAGCACTACTAAAGATGGAACACATACTGGAGGCGGAGCAGAGTTTACAACTAATGTAACAACAAACGGAACTCCAGGATCAGCTGGCGCTTATACACAATTAGAAGTAACTCCAGAAACAATGGGAACAGCAACAGCTAACGGATCAACAACTCAAACTCTTTATTATTATTGTTCAAACCATAGCGGAATGGGCGCTAATGGAAATTTAAGTTTGTACCCGGCTGCTTCATCAGGTGGCGGAGCAAGTATTGGTTTAGTATTGGCTTTAGGATAAAAGAAAGGTAAAAAATGGCTGAAGCGTTTAAAAATGCTTATTTAGATGTAACTAACTCGGCACAAACTATTTATACAAATAGTTCTGGTGGAGCAAGCGTTGTTTATACTCTTAGAATTACAAATGTAGATGGAAGTGCGTCAGATACAATAACTGCTGACGTAATTGACGGCTCAAGTGGTAATTCTAGAATTGCATTTAACATGACAGTAGCAGCAGGAACTTCAATTGAGTTAGCTGGGCAATCTAAAATAAATTTAGAAAATGGCGACAAAATTGATTTAACAGGAGGAGCTTCAAGTGGAGACCTCGAAGCATTCCTAAGTTGCGTAGAAATAACATAGGAGAAATATGTCTGGACAAATTATTGGCGGTGATACTGCCCAAAGTAAAGGAGCTAATTTTGGCATTCTAAATACTAATGAAGTTTCAAATTTAGTTCGTGAAGATTCATATAGTAACAAGCCGGGAATGGTTTATTTGGGAAGCTATGACTATATAAGTTCAACTTTTGCCAGTGGAATAAGCTTACCTACTGTTGCAAATGGTGGTTATATAGATCCAACAAATTATAGAACTCACATGATTCTTGTTTCAAGAATTAGACAATCTCATACTAATCTTATGAACATAGTTTATACATTTAGAAATAGTGGTAATACAGGTGGGGTTACAGGTAATTATTACAGTTGGGCTTATGAAACTTTACAAGATAGTTCTGATAACAACTCTTTAAGAGAAAATAACGCAGGGAGTTACATGAGAAGCACAGATTATGAATTAAAAAATGAAGATGACGCTCAAGCAGTACAACAGATTTATTTGTTTGATATAGGTCAAAACACAAAGTTTGTAACTGTATTTAGTAGAACTGCACTAAGGAGTTATGCTTATTCTGGTAGGCATAGAAGTTTTGACCAAACAGGCTCATTGGGTAATAGAGATGATATTGGTGGTTTTCGTTGGTCTGGTTATACGACTTCAACATGGAACGCTAAATTTGATATTTACGGAATAATGGAGAAATAATATGGCAGGTGTATTTTTAGGTCATAAAACTTTTACAACTGATAATAATGATAGTAATTGGTTACAAATGGATAATATTTTTTCAGATAAATTTAGTGCTTATGAAATTCATTTTTACGATTATTATACGCAAGGAGATACAAGCGTTAACAATATGCTGATGAGTTTAATTGATAATACAGGTGCAGTAAAATCTGATAGCGCATATTATTCTTGCAATAATTATGGTAGATCAAACGCAGATGGTAGGCAAACTCCTGCTGTTTATGATGGTCTAGCTTATTGGCGTGTTGCTTTTGGCTGTTATGATGATTTTTCAGCTAACACAATTTTAATAATGCACACACCATTCGAAAGTGACAGGATAACAAGTTTTTACAATACTGATATTGGCAGCACTTCAGAAATTTATACAAGTTCTTATGCAGGAACTTATGAAACTAATGCAAGTATTACTGGTTTTAGAGTTTACAGTCAAGACAATACAGAAGAAATGAAATCATTGAATGTATCAGTATTTGGAGTTGGTAAATAATGGCGAATAGTGCATTTGTTGAATTAGCTCATGTTGAAGTTACTTCTAATGTAACAGCAGTTGATTTACCGAACTGTATGAGTGATACATATATGAATTACTATGTTGTTGCAAGTAATGTAACTTTGAATGGAGATGGTGGTTTCACTATTACAGGCAAAGTTAGTAATACTGCTAAAAGTGCAAATGAGTGTAATTATGCAGGCAGGTTTTCTGATATGGGAAGCGTTATGCAGAGAGCAATAACATCAACTTATTCTGGGCCACTTCCACATATTATGATCCAAAGAAATTATAATTTCCAATCTGGATTGACTGGAAATCGTGCAATCCTAGAAGGATATTTATTCAATGTAAGAAGTTCATCTCACAATAAATATGCAATTTTTAATAGCATGCACGGAACAAGTAATACTTCTGACAGATTTTGGCGTTATCGAATGCAATCAGAGGACGATAGCACTAATGTTTATGATGGATTATATTGTGCAACTTTAGGAGCTAGCCATTTTACAGGTGGCAAATTTACAGTTTTTGGAATTAGGCAAAGTTAAGAAAGGAAAAATATGGCAACATTAGAAGAATTTGTTGAACAAGTTACTGCTGAGGTTGAAGCTGAAAAACCATTATTTATGGCAAATGGCGAAGATAAGGTTGAATTTACTGATGCAGATTATGAATGGTTAATAAATTCAAGAGCAAGTTCGCTATTTTGGGAGCAAGAAAATGGTTGGAAAATTGCAAGACAAGAAGCGTATGGATCACTTGAAGAGCAAATGGATATGCAATATTGGGACGCAGTCAATGGCACTACTACTTGGCAAGATCATATAGCAAAAGTCAAAGCTGATAATCCAAAACCAAGTTAATTTAAAAACTTAAAATTTTGTCATAAAGTTAGTATATAATAACTTTATAACAGGAGGGCTTATGTCACTTAAAGAGTTCAGTAATGCTTACAACGGCAGGTTAACTGGCAAATCTAGCTTTTTGCATAAAAATCCAAAAATTTTAAAAGAAACAAAAAAACTTTTAAAAGAAGCAGAAGATATAAATATGAACGATACAGCTGTTGCTATTTATATGGTTAAAAATTTTCCTGAGCTAAAAAATCATTCACATAATACAGTTAGAAAATGGTTTAAAGATGTTCGATTAGGTTTATATGAGTGAATTAGAAAAATATAAAAAAACTTATACAGATAAAAGGCCAAGAAAAAAAAAGATTAAAATAGAACATCCTCCCAAGTTTAAACCTGGTTTTAGATTTAGTGAAAAAACTAATTCAGGCGAAATAGTTTCAGAGCCACAAAAAACAAATAAAATTAATTGGCAAGAGCAATTGTATGATTATTTTGGAGACGAAGCAGAAAATTATTCAGTGGTACCTGGAACAGCCGAGATCAGATTTTGGGACACTAACATGGGGGCTGGAGATGTACAGAGAATGTATTATTTCAAAGCAAAAATTGTTTCAAATAAAAATTATATGGTCGATAATGATTTTCAAAAATTATTAAAAGAAGCTGGAAAAAAAACTGTTGCAAAAAAACAAACAAAAAAAATTGACGAAACTTTTGTTATTGTGTTAAGCGATTGGCAAATAGGCAAAAAAGGATCAACCAAAACTATTGAAAGATTTAATGAAGCTATTCCAAAAATTAAACAACAAATAAAGTTATTGAAAAAAAACAATAATATAAATCAAATATTGTTTGCTGGAGTTGGTGATATAGTCGAAGGCTGTTCTGGCTATTATGACATGATGGAATATTCTGTTGAAATGGATTATCGACAACAACAAAAAGTAGCAAGGCGTATGGCATATAAATTAATAAAAGAAACTCTTCCTTTATTTGATAATGGTATAGCCGCTTTTATAGGAGGTAATCATGGCGAATATAGAAAAGGAAATAAAGCTTTTACTTCGTTTGGTGATAATAGAGATGTTCAACTTGCAGAAGAATTATATGAAATATTTAAAGAAGCGCCAGCTTATAAAGATAAATTACAATTTATTATTCCTGAAGACGAATTAAGTTTAACTTTTGATGTTTCAAATATTACACTAAGCATAGTTCATGGTCATCAAATGAAGTCCGGAGTAAATGCTCAAGCTAAAGCTAAAAAATGGTTAAGTGATCAGTCATTAAGCAGAAATGCTTTAGCTGACGCAGATGTTTTACTTATGGGACATTTTCATTTTTTTTCTGCTTATGAAACTAGTAATCGATTAATAATTCAAGCTCCTACTTTAGATAGTGGATCAGAGTGGTTTGAAAATGTTTATGGTGATAAATCAGAGCCGGGTATATTAACTTTAACTTTAGGCGGCAATAACAAATGGGACAATATCAAAATTATAAGGTAATATAATAGCTTTATGAAGTTAGACGTTGTAAGAACGCAATTTGGTAAAGACGCTACAAATGGCATGCTTTTTGTTGATGGAGTGTTTGAAGCTTTTACTCTTGAGGATGAAGTAAGAGATAAAAAAATAAAAGGTGAAACAGCTATTCCTTTAGGTGAATATGAAATAAAGCTACGCACTGTTGGAGGTTTTCATTCTAAATATACTGAAAGATATGGAGCGGCTTTTCATAAAGGAATGTTAGAATTACAATCCGTTCCTGGGTTTCAATATATCCTTATACACACCGGAAATACGGATTCTCACACTGCGGGTTGTTTGCTCATTGGAGAAACTCAACAAGATTTAGATAAAGGCAAAGATGGTTTTATAGGCGGATCAGGTGACGCTTATAAAAAGTTTTATCCTAAAGTTAGAGACGCTTTAATAGCTAGAGAAAAAGTAACTATTAAATATTCAAATATAAATTTAGATTCAAATGAACTTAGCAATAAACAGACTGATGACGTTATGCTGACTAAATTAGTAGATGATAAATTTAACAAAATTATTAAAGAGTTGAATGCTCTTAAAACTATTCAATTAAATAAAATACAATAGAGGTTATTTGAAAATAAATTGTCCAAGATGTCAAGAACAATTGGAATATATAGATCAAGCTTTTCTTTGCATGAACAACAAATGTAGCGCTTATAAAAAAGTGCAAATATCAAATAAAAGAACTGAAGACCAACTAGACTTAAAATAATTATGAAAGGAAAAACATTGAACACTAAAAAAGATTGGAAAGCTTATTGGAAGTTTATGTTTGCAAAAGCTTTTCGTACTGGTTTGCAATCAGCCATCTCTTTGTGGTTAGCAAATTCGACCGGGATTATTGACGCGGCTGCGCTTGAGCTAATTGGTTGTGCATTTTTAACCTCATTCATTACGGTTTTACAGCACGCCTTAGAACAATATAAACCTAAAGAAACTTTTTAAATATCATAAAAATTTAGCATATTTGCTATATGGTAATATTGAGATATGTCTCATGATAAACCTAATGGCCTAACTCAAAAAGAGTTAAGTTTACTTATTTTAGAAGGCCAACAACAAATTAATGAAAGAATTGATCAACTTCACGAAAAAGTAAATCAAAAAATTTCAAGAGCTGAATTAAGCGGCTGGCTTGTTGCAGTTTCTGCTTTAGTAGTTTTAATTCAAGCTGTTATGTAATGAAATTTTTTCGATTAGCTTTAGTTTTATTTTTAATATATCCTATACCAATATTTGCAAATGAAACAACAACAACTACAAGTACAACAACAACTACTACAACTATTCCGGAAGGCGAAGTAGAAGAAATTGAAACATTTGATGGAACAACTACAACAACGACTACTATTCTTGAAGAAGTAACTGAAACTACAACAACAACGACTACTACTACAACAGTTCCTGAAACTTGGGAACAAAGCACAGATATGATTATTCCTGAAGATGAAATCGATATTCAAGGTAATGAAATTCAAAATAATATTGATATAAATAATACTTGGAGCGGTCAATATGGTTGCACTGATTATTGTATAAATTTAGAGTTTAGACAACATGGAGGGGAAGGAGCAGATTATGAATTTGATTTACCCGAAACTACAACTATTAATGAAGAGGAATACAACATAGATATTTATGAAGTTGGTTTTACAATAGGAGCTTTAAATAATGAAAGTACTGTAACATATACTCATACAGATGAAACAACCGAAATTAATACAATAGAGGCTCAAACTTTTACTTCAGCAGAATCTATGTATGAAATAATTGTTTATAATATAAGAGAAACTCTTGATACATTTATTGATAAGTTTACTTTAAGCTTAAATGATTGGACGCTAGTAGACGATATAAGTTTTAAATATACAACAACTACTACAACAACTACAACTACAACTTTGCCTCCTCCGGCGCCTGAGCCCGAGCCTGAGCCCATGCCTAAGCCAGAGCCTGAAATAATTGAAGTTGTTTTAGAAGATGGATCGGTTGTTGAATATGAACAACATGAAATAGACGATGGAACTGTTGAACGTGATAATGAAAGGAAAAGAAATGAAGAGCTTTATGGTTGTTATCTTACTGACGCTGCTATGGAACGTGGCGATTGTAAAGTTATTGAAGAAGTTATATCCGAAGAAGTTATAATTATTGAAGATGAGTTATATGAAGAGACTGCACGAAGAGATTCCGAAGAAGAGCTTTTTCAAAATGATGATTTGGTATTTGAAGTGGTCGATGAATATGAAGATGAAATATTTGTTGAGCTTACTGAAGAACAAACTGAAAAATATATTGAAACAGTAAAAGAGGTTGAAGAATATCTTGAAACTTTAGAAGAATTTGAAATAGAAGTCATTGATGAACTCGAAGAAATAAAAATTGAAGATATTGAAATAATTTTTGAAGAAATAGAAGAGGAGGAAATTGAAGATGAAGTTTTCACTGAAGTTTTACAGATCGAGGATATTACCGAAGAAAATGAGGAGATATTTGTTGAAGAAGTGGTTAATGAACAGATTAAAAGTTTAACTGAAGAAGAAATAAAAGAAGAAGTAAACGAATTAGTAGAAGTAATTGAAATAGAATTAGAGGAGGATTTAACAGATGACGAAGTTGCAGAAGAAATCGAAGAGTATGTTGATGAACTTGAAACCGAAGAAGTAATTGAAGTATTAGAAGAAGTTAATGATATCGGAGTTCAAGAGTTAGCAAATGTAACAGAAGAAGTGCAAGAAGTTATTCAAGCTGTAGTTGAAGAAGCGATAGAAAATGTTAACGATCTTAATAAAGATCAAGTTAAAGTTGTTGCAGAAGTTTTACAAGTTGCAACTGATGATGTTGAGATTATTGCTGAAACTATTAAAACAGACGAGGTCGTAGCCGAAGCCGTTGAAGAATATGTTGAAAGAGCTGTTAAAAATGCTGACGTCGAAAATTATACTTTGGCAGATGTAACTACTGAAATAAATTTTGAGGCCTTTACAGCTAATCCAATTGAAGTTTTAGTTGATTTTGATAATATAACTGAAATAACTTTTACGTCTATTTCAAATGATATGACAACTGATCAAAAGGAAAAAGCACAAGAGGTTGTTGTTCCTGTAATTCTAGCTAGAATAGCTGCTGTAGGAAGTTTTATAATGAGGAAAACATTTTGATAAAAAAAATATTAGATTATTTGGTAATAGCTTTTAAGGAAACTTTAAACCTCCTTTGGACCCTTGTGGGATTAGTGATCGCCACGCTTACTTTGACTGGCACAGCTCAACAAATAACAGGCGTAGCTACTTTAATTACTTTAATAATATGGCTATTAACTATAAAATTTAGAGCATGAAAACAAAAAAAAGTTGTTACATAGGCAAAAATAAAAATGGAACACATATTTCAATATGCAATTGTAAATATGGTGATAAAAGCCATATAGGCTAACCTGGAGCTAAATAAAGCTAATTAGTCAATTGCTAGACTGAGTGAAGCAACTAACTTTTAAACTTCTATATGAAGCTCTAAATAGCCTGTATGTTAAAAAGTTGACTTAAAAAAAAATATCACTAATACGTTTACAAAACAATTATTATTATTATAATCTATTAATAATGACTAATATTTATACAAATAAATATAACTTAGAAATTACTTTATTTAATGAAGCTGGATCAGAAAAAGAAGCAGCAGAAAAAGCGTTAAGACAATTAAGTAATATTCAAGTTAACTTAAGTAATGACTTTACAAGAACAAGTTTATTACTTAAAGATACGGAGGAATAATGCCTGATAAACCAGGACGTCCGGCAAATAGTTTGCCAACGGCTACTCATCTCTTAAATACTTTAGAAAGATACAAAAAAGAAACAGATATTATTGATGACAATTTAACTTATAAAGAAATAAAACAAAGATTAAGTGTTCGAATTGTACAAGATCAATTAAGAAAAAGAAAAAAAAATAAAGAACAAGTAGAGAAATGGAGGACAAAAAATGCTAAGTAATTTTGACATTAATGGCGACGGCATATTTAATGGATTTGAATTATTAAGTTATACAGTATTATTTATAATTTTGTATTATTATTTAAGTAAGTGGCTGTACAATAAATTCAATTTTTGGTTTATGCCGAATCGAGAAGCATATAAGCAATATTGGAAATAAATAGCAGGACCGACGAGGCGGTTAGGAATTGTCCTCCGGCCGCCTTGCCTGCTTAAGGAGGATAATTTGGACATATATAATTTAGTTGTAGAATTTCAAAAAAAAGTTTTAAACAATAAACCATACTTTGATTTGCCTAACGATCAAGAATTTTTATTTATGGTAAATACACTTGAAGAAGAACTACAAGAATTTAAAGATGGTTATAAAAATAAAAGTTACAATGAAATGGCTGACGCCCTGATCGATTTAATTTATTTTGCATTAGGTCATTCATTTAGAATGGGAATAAACTTTAATGATAATTTTTTATTAGTGCATAAAGCAAATATGCAAAAAATAAAAGCTAATACTGATCGAGGCGAAACAGACGCTAAAAAGCCTGAAGGTTGGCTAGAGCCTGAATATAAACCTTTAGTAAAAATGCCTCAATTATTTATTGACGCAGCAGAAGTGCAGCAAGAAAAAGATAAAGATTATAATAATAAAAATTCAAGAAAAGAATATTTTCCGTTTGGCCTTAAAAGTTATATTCAAATGATTTGGATCAAAGTATTAAGAATGGTTAATGTTGTTGATAAAGATAAAGTATTTAATGAGCCACTTCACGACAGCATAATTGATTTAGTTAATTATGCTTCATTTTTGTATGATGAAATTTATTATGATGAGTTAGATACAGAATTTGAAGAGGAATAATGACGCCTAGTAATACTATATTAAATTTACAAAATGTTGCTTATCATAGAGGCGATTTAGGATTTAATAAAAGAACTAATCAAAATGTTAAAACTTTATATAATACTTCGCTTATGTATTTTGATGATACAGATAAATTTTCAAATACTAATTTTTTTATAATGCCAGAAGGCCGTTGTGTATTTCCATATATAGCTGCTGCTGAATTATGCTGGGCATTAACAGGCGAAAAAAATACTGCTTTAATAAAAAAATATTCTTCTATGTGGGACAAATTTTCAAATGAAAAGGGTGAAGTTGAAACGGCTTATGGTTATAGAATGAGAAGACATTTTGGAAGAGATCAGTTATTTGAATTAATAGATTTATTAAATAAAGATAAATCAACAAGGCAGGGTTTAATAATGTATTGGGACCCAGTAACAGATGGGCTAATGAGTCAAGGCAGTGTAAAAAATGTACCTTGTCCATTTGCTTGGCAAGTTAATGTAACAAGTGAAAATGAATTACAATTAACATTATTTATGCGCTCAAGCGATTTAGTTGTAGGTTTGCCTTATGATTTTATGTTTTATGATCAATTAGCTTTAGCTTTAGCAAATGAATTAAAAATTAAAAAAAATAATATTGCTATATTTTCTGCTAACAGTCATTTATATGAAGAGCATGAGCCGATAGTTATTCAACAATTAATGTTAGATGAAACAATTTTTTTACCTAAATATTATTCTACAAAGTTTAGCTTAAGTGAAATAATGATTGATCCTGAAGCTTACATAGAAGAAATAAGAGGTCTTTGTTCGCCAGATGTAGAAAAAAGAAAAGAAATATATAATCCTAAACCGGAGGTATTTGAATGATTAATAAATATACAGTAATGATAAGAGGACATAAAACTTTATTTGCTAAAAGCGAAAAAGAAGCTTATGAATTAGTTGATAAAGATTTAAAAACCACTCATCCTAATTTTAACTTAAAAACTTATGTTGAACAATAAAAAACACGAAATAAATATGGATTTGATAATGGCTAGAAGCGTTGATGGCTTTTTTGCTGTCAATGATAATGATTCAATGAAATGGACCGGGGCAAAAGACAAAGAATTTTTTAGATTATTTACAATGCTTGGCAATACAACTTTATTATGTGGAGGACCAACAGCTTTTACTATGCCTAATCTACCACATAGAAATTTAGAAGTTGTAACTAGAAGTAAATCAAATAATTTAAGTTTTATGCCTAAAAATGGCGAACTTTTGAAATTAATTAATTTTGATCAATTAAAAGAAAAAAAATATCAAAATGCAAAAGTTATAGGCGGTCCTATGTTTGCAGGAAGTGTCATAGACCAAGGATATATTAAATATGCCTATATTTCTGTTATACCTATTGAATTAGGATCAGGTATAGGCGTTGGTTTAAATAGTTATTTAAAAGATTTTCAATATACACTAATTAATTTTGGTGGATTGGAAATAAGGAAGTATAAGTTAAAAGGAGAAAAAAAATGACTGATACTAATAGAAGCATAGCAAAAAGTGTAGCTTTAAAAGGAGCAACACATTTAATGAAGGATAAGTTTGATATAAATGCAGACTTATCAGCACAAGCCGAAAAAGTTATAGCTGTAAGTAATAAGCTATATGATTGGTTATGTGAAGGAACAATAAACGCTGTCGACGAAGTTTTTGAAACAGTTGATAAAACAAAAACAAATGCAGCACCTAAAGCACAGACTAATGAAGCTGGAATAACAAGTAAAGTAATTCCTTGCCCTTCTTGTGGTGGCGAAATATGGGACAATAGACATAAACCTAAAGAAGGTTTTCCTATAATGAAATGTAAATCAACTGCAGTTGAATGTAAAGGTGAAGGCGCAAAATGGCCGTGGTCTATATTTAGTCAAGATGAAGTTGACGCTTTAATAAAAGCTACAAAAGAAAATTCATCAAATTATCCGCCATTTTAATGCAATATAGGTTAGTATATAATAAAAAAAGCAGGGCTATTGAGGTCCTGCTTAAACCTGAGGAGGGCAATGAGTCAAATACAAAAAATAAAACTTGAACGTAAAGAATTTATTTATTGGGCTAACTGGATTGCAATGCGTTGGCCAAATGCAAAAATTGATCAAACACAAATAAAAAGCTTATACCATGACTTTTCAATTTATACAGATGATATATTAGGGCAAGCTGCTGTTGAACAATTAGATGAAGGCTCTGAGTTTTTTAGTTGGCCTAAATTAAAAAAACGTTGTAAAGAAATATATAATGAAGCTTTATTAAATTCAATTCAAAAGGCTAAAACACTTAGAGAAAAAAAAGAATTACAAAGAGACAAGCCTGGTACTTTACAAGCATATTTAAAAGCAAATGGTTGGAAAACAACAGAAGAAGCAATATTTTATACAAGAGTTCGGCTATATAGACAAAAAAAATTATTTGATTGGGATATGAAAAATATGGAAGATTATATAAATTGTACTTTTAAAGAAGCTAAAGAAAAAGGTTGGACAATAGGAATGTTTTCATTATGACAACTGGTCCAGGCTATAAAATTTCTAGTTCAAACGAATGGTATACACCTAAAAGCGTTTTTGATGAATTAAATGTTTCTTTCGATTTAGATCCTGCTAGTAGCGATAAAGTTAAAAATGTACCAACAAAAAAATATTTTACAATAAATGAAAATGGCTTGAAACAAAATTGGAAAGGTTTTGTTTGGTTAAACCCGCCTTATTCTCGAAACATGGAGCCTTGGTTAAATAAATTTATTGAACATAAAAATGGGATAATGTTATTGTTTGCAAGGACAGATACAAAATGGTTTCATAATATTGTTTGCAAAGCTGACGCTATATTATTTAAAAAAGGAAGAGTTGCTTTTGAATTAGAAGGCCTAGATGGAAAAGGTAAAGCAATTGATCGAAATATGTTTATAGCTTGTGGTAATAAAGGTATAGAAGCAATAAAAAATATAGAAGGTTTGTTTGTAGACTTAAGGAAATTAAATGGATAAAGTTAAATATGAAGTTAATTTTGCCTTAGTTCCTTATTGGGTTTATGATATTTGTACTGACCTAGAATTAAAAGCTTATATTGCATTAGCTAAATATGCTAATAACGAAACAAAAGAATGCTGGCCGAGTATAAACACGATCGGAAAACAAATAAAAAAAGGTAGAGTAACAACAATAAAAGCTTTAAAAGGTCTCGAAGAAAAAGGCTGCATTGTTGTAAAAAGAAGAAAAAAAACTAATAAAGATAACGAAACTAATTTATATACATTAATGATAAATAAGCCAGCTAGTATAAAAAATTATACTGGGCCTGATTTAGAAAAAGAAACTGGTACTAGTATAGAAAAACATACTCAAACTATATCTAATAATAACTATACTAATAATAACTATACAAGCGAAGACACGCTTTATGATTATCAACAACAAATATTAAAAGCAGTAGGTATAAAAAAACCTACAACTAATCAAATAAGACATTCTTTTAAAGAAGCAAAAGAATTAAAAGAAGCTGGTTTTGATCCGTTAGACGCTTTGGAAATAGCTAAAAATATAGGTTTAACTATGGGTTTAAGCTTTATAACTATAGGTAATATAAATAAATATAGTTATTTGAAAGATGGACCAAGAACAGCTAAGCCTAAAGAAATTGAAGCAGCTAAAGCAAATAACGAGCTACAAGAATGGGTTAATGATAACTAATTGCATAATTGTTTATGCTTCTATAATAAACAGTTTTAGTACAGGAAATGTTCCAAGTATTGATCAATTAAATCAAATTACCTATTGTCAAAATAATTTGCCAGCTAATACTTTACAATATGCAACATTGTTAGTAGATAATTTTCAAGAAAAAAATATTGAAACAGCAGTTAAAGTAATGTTTTGTGAAAGTAGAATGAAAGCTAAAGCTTATAGATGGCAAGCAAATGATAGCGGTTTATTTCAAGTAATACCTAAAACATGGGGCTGGGTTAAATCTAAATATGATGTACCTTATTGGGATTATCCGATCGGTAATAGTTATGCGCAATTTATACCTAAATATAATATTAAAGTAGCTGCTTTATTAGTACAAGATATGCACTCAAGAGACGATTATTGGAAGCCATGGTCAAGTAGTCAATGGTGCTGGGAAGATAATAAAACATTTGAAAATATTTGGAGAAAAGAAAAAAATAGTTAATTTATAAGTTAATATAAATCTATGTTGTGGCAAAACAGGGCCGCGTGCAACTCTATGCCAACTGATTTATTTTTTCCAGGTAAAAATGGAATAACAGATAAACAATATTGGCAAGCGCATATTGTTTGCAAAGAGTGTCCAGTTAATATAGATTGTTTAAAAGAAGCGTTAAATAATAATATAAATAATGGCGTTTTTTGTTTACCTGAAAGAGTAAGAAAAAGATTTAAAAATAAAATAATAAAAAACTTTAAAGAAACAATAACTGAAGCATTTAAAGTATTAGAAATAATGGATCCGGAGTTTGATTCTAATGGAAAGCTATATAAAAAAAGATGTTTACGTTGTAATAGATTTTGTAAAGGTTTTGCTTTAGATTTTGAAAATTGGGGTGCAAGAAGTCATATTTGTGTAAGTTGTTATATAGAAATAGAAAATAATAAACATATAGATAAGCTACTTGAAATAGAAAAAAAACCTTCAAAGTCTATGCCAGAGTTTGATAATCACGGATTGTTAATAAGTAAGAAATGCACTAAGTGTTGGCAAAGAAAACAAGCTAAAGATTTTACAAAAAGACCTAAAGGAATAGGTAATAAAACAAGCTGGTGCAAAGATTGTTTAAATAAAAATCTACAAGATTGGCATAATAAAAAAAATGCAAACGCCTAAAAGACCATGCTTAACTTGTCGTATGTTGATTACACCTACTAAAGAAAATCCATCACATTGTAATATTCATAAGCCAACAATTAAAAAATATAAATATAAAGATAAAAGAAAACGTGCTTATAATGATCCTGAATATAGACGTAACAAAGCCTTAATAAAGAAAGCTCAACGCAATTGTGTATTCTGTAATGCTGAAGGTAATGCTAGCAATCCGTTACAAGTTGATCATATAATTCCTATAAGTAAAGGAGGCACTCATGCTATTTATAATCTTCGAGTTTTATGTAAAGNGTGCCATATAAAAAGAAGAGGCATAGATCATAAATAATAAAAAAATAAACCGGCGTATATTGGCGTAAAAATAAGCTTAAAGTAAGCATTTATAGCTAGCCGGGCGGCATATTTTTTTTGTGCAATAAGGGCCTGCCAC
>FUFK010042391.1_pt1 | contig 28594 bp, 42 predicted proteins | sample 1021851 | NCBI WGS metagenome assembly FUFK01 (sample SAMEA51879418, study PRJEB19060) | metagenome
GACGTTTAATTTTCCCCTCAGCGAGGTCATTAAATTTTTTATTAATTTTTTTATGGTGTCCGCCTTGGATAAACTCGGGCCAAACATACTTAACAAAACTCAAAAAGTCTTTTTGTATTACTGGCTTAGTTTTATCTAGTTCCACACTCTTTTCTAGTTCTAGAAGTCGTGCTTTCTCTTCTGATGTCAATCCGTCAAAATTTTTCATAAAATTTTTTGTAATAAATTTTTTATAACCTATTTTTGTAGGATTGGCTATAATCGTCTAAATCTTACATATATGTATACATCTGGGACCCCTTTGTGTGTCTAGGGTGGGCCCTCCCGTAGTTTCCAAGCAAAAAATCAACATGTTGTGGTACCTCTATCGGCACACACTATGCAAGAATTGCAATGCAGTTTATGCATACCCTTATGGGATTTTATAGGTTAGGGGATTAACCCCTAACCCACAGATGACAAACATCAGAAAGGCATATCCTCGCTTCCTGAATTTTGTTTCACTTCCATATCTTTCGTTAATACAAGTGGCTCATCTTTTTTCCAAAGATAGTCCATATCAACAAGATAGTGGAAGACGTCTTTGTTCTCATTCAAAGTTCTCAAAGCAACTAGTTTCTCAAATGCTTTGTCCTCGTTCAAGTCAGAAAATTTAACTGACCAAGTATCTTTGAAGTTATCAAACTTATATTGTTCAAGTATTAAATATTTTCTATCACTCATAACTTAATACTCCAACTATCTGACGCAGTTCTATAACCATCTGCGTCTATGTCAAAATAAGTCATTAACATTCTGCCTGACTTACTTATCCAATATCTGCATTTATCTGTCCATAATGCATTTCTTGTTATTGTTTTCTTATCACTTGCTGAATAGTAAGTAATAATGAAAGGTTTATTATTTATCATCTTTTTTCTCTTTCTACGACTTTGTGTCGTGGGATATTAATACCATATCCCACAACTCGTTTCAACACCTTAATTCAAGTTTTCAGAATTATTTTGTTGTTGTTGCATATATGCAACACGTTCAGCAATCTTTTGCTCTCTCGTTTTTTCAGTATTTTTCATACCCTTGATACGTTCAGCAAGATTTTTTGGGTTATAGATTACAAGCCCCGTAGAGTTAGTTCTGATTATTTCATGGTCTTTAATATCAAGTCCAAGTTCATTTGCTAACTCAATGCCCTCATCAAGCCATTTATAACCTTTAAGCCCAAGTTTGATTTCTTTCATTTGTTTCAAAATGCTTTCTATCCACTTGTAGTGAGAAACAATAAACTGTCCTTTTTGTTGTTTCCAATTCACTAAAAACTTAAATTCATCTTCGGAACAAGCAATAGACCTATCACGACAATAATCACGACCAATTAAATCAAGTTGATATTTTTCGTTCCACTCTTTACCATACTTGGTTTCATTATTTCTTCCACCAGATAAGCCAAGATATTTTTCGTTGTTCTCAACAAATTTTCTTTTGTGTGGGTTATCATCTTTGTCTTTTTGTTCAATCAAGATGTCGGCATTACAATCTTCCTGTGAATTGATTTCATCTCGGAATAAAGCAAAACCATATTCACTATCATCAGTTGAATAAGATGAATTGTTTTCAATATCAATAGAACCATTTAATCTAAAATCAAAGTGTCTTTCTATTGGTACATTTTCTTCAATCACAACATTATTGTTGTAATCGGTTTTTTCTTTTGTTCCAAGATAGTGAAAATGAAAGCAACTATCTTTTGCAATAGTTGAAACATTTTCAAACTTGTTTTGAAGATAGTATGCTTTTGCAACATCATCATCAGTATAATGACGTCTGACTATTTTTTCAGCAACACTCCAAGCCATATCATTAATATCAACTTGTTGCGCTTTTAACTTGTCATACTTTCTTTTTTCTTGGGTATCTTCTTGTTGCAAGTGTACTTTTATTCTATTTGCAAGTTTATTCCGATACTCGTTGTTTAGTCTTATTCTAGCCATGTGTCCTCTTTCTTTGTTAGTGTTTATTTGTTTGAAAGTTTTTCTTTAGGTGCTATCTAAAACTTCCAAAAAAGATAGTCGCTTTTTTCTTATAAACTATTCTTGACAATATGTCAATGGGATATTATATTAAAATCTGTTATTTACAAAAACTTAACAACAACGAAAGCATTGGGCTGAAAGGTAGTTCTAGTGTAGAATATTCAGCCCACGCAGAAAGGACAGAAAATGGCATTAAAATATTGNCAANNTCATAAGTGNCATACTTACGACACAAAGGACAGGAAACGAGGNNNTAAANNNAATNGNACAAATCAAACCAGAAGAAGAAGTAATCTCTATTATGGAAAGGGAAATTTTTGCTCATTGAATTGTTATAATGATTGGGCAGAAGAATTCATTGATAGAGCAGTTGACCAAATTTCTGGAAGATTACACGAACCATTAATCTTGAATGAGGAAAATGCGTGGCGCAAAGTTTATAACCATAGAAATTGGCGCAACGACAATGAACCGAGATATATTGAAGTCAATATGATTTCTGGTCAAGAAAGACCTTGCCAAGATAACTAGTTTCATCTGTCCTTGATGAAAGGGTAGTTTAGAATAATTCTAAACTACCCTTATTTTTTTTTTGGGTGGGCCCGCCCATAGTTTACAAGTTTCAAGCTGGGGTGGGCCCGCCCAGTATCCTGAAGCCTGCAAGCTGTCAAGAAAATTATTTTTATTTTTATCTTGATTAAAAATTTAATCTGGGATATTCTGGGTTATTAACAAAAGGAGAAATATGGGACTAGACCAATACGCTGGATTTCGAGACAGTAAAGGCGAAGTTCATGATAAATTTTATTGGCGCAAACATGCACGCTTGCAAGTGTTCATGTCCAAGCAGTTCAATAAACAAAAAAAAGACCAAGAACATAACACACACGACGACTTGCAACATCTGGGTTTTAATGGTGGGCAAGGTGGCGTGAATATTACTGAAGACTTAATCAAGGACTTGGAAGAGGCAATCAAGAATGGTTATTACGACCACTTTGCCTCTGATGGTTTTTTCTGGGGTCAACAATTTCAGGAAGAGCAGGTCAACGAATACAAAGCCCAAGACGAAAAGTTTTTAAAATGGGCTAAAGAACAGGTCAAAGCTGGTAGGAATATCGGTTACGATTGTTCTTGGTAAAAAAATTTTGCTAGCACGCTGGCGCATTAATAAGCGTCTATGTAACAAACGAAAGGGTGGGCTAGCAAAAACTTTGGGCGCGATAGGTGGGAGTATAAACCCTATAGCACAGGTCGCGAGCAACGGCGTTGCTAGTCCTGGTAATACCTACCGCGAGGGTGATTTTCGGACAGGACTCGCCTGCGCACCAGCGCCCAAGCACATCCAGGTTTCAAGCTNTGGATACANAGNNAGGCCAGTNGCCCGGGCTATTAAAATAAAGCACGCAGGCCTCAATCTTGGAACCTGGGCCACAAGCAAGAGTACAAGCTTGACAGGTTACAAGCTACAAGCTATAAGATTTTATAGGAGAAAATTATGTTAAAGAAAGAAGCAAGAAAGATTACCGGCGGGCTGTCGAAGCCGTCGAAGATGCCNGGACCAGCTCACAACCTGCCNGCTGTTGCATGCAAGACAGGCGCCAAGCTAGTGAATGTGCCCGGCTCAGTATGTGCAGGCTGTTACGCCCTGAAAGGACGTTACCGGTTCAGCAACGTACAGCAAGCATTGCAACGACGCCTGGCAGCTCTGGAAGACCCACGCTGGGTCGACGCCATGGTGGTGTTGATCAAGGACCAGGACTGGTTTAGATGGCATGACTCAGGAGACATACAAAGCCTCAAGCATCTAGAAAATATATTTCAAGTGTGCAAGCGTACAAGCAAGACCAGACACTGGATGCCAACGCGCGAAGCACAATTCCTAAAGCAGCTCGACCCTGCCACGATTCCGTCTAATTTAATTATTAGAATGTCATCACACATGATTGACTCTGGGCCAGTCAAGTTCTGGCCGTGGACGTCGACGGTNACCAGCGGAAGCTCCAGGACATGTCCAGCCCCAGATCAGGGGAACCAGTGCAAGGACTGCAGAGCGTGTTGGGATAGAGCTACACCAAATGTGTGTTACGGTAAACATTAATGGTATGGTATCACCCAAAGTATTATGCAGCACTCAGGGCGCAAAGGCGCAAGCTTACAAGCGCTCAAGCAACAAGCGACAAGCCTCCCAGCCAGAAGCCTCAGGCGTCAGGTCCAGGCCGCAAGCCACAAGCTCCAGGATCCGAGCGCCAGGGTACAAGCGGAAAGACCCAAGCTTAGGGGCACAAGCTACAAGCACATAGGTATTCTTTTTATGTTTCGTGTGGAAGGCAACTTGGTGCGGGGATATCTGGACTTTTCTGGATTTTGTAAATTTTAATTCTAAGGTAAAAAAGGACCCACTAGGAGCATAGCCCAACAAGTCGGGAGTGCCAGGTAAAGCCCAATTTTCAATACGAATCCATGAAATCGTTTTAATTTCATTCTTAACTTTTCTCCATAAATCTCTTTCAGAATTTATCTTTTTCTGTGACATAATTCAGTCCAGATAACTTATAGAATCTTTATAGGATCACCCATACTTTCTACTGGTTTTTTACAAGATAAAACTAATCTGTGTGTATCCTTACTACCAATAATTTTATTTTCAAGTAGTTTTACTCCGACAATGTCATAAAATTCTCCGTTAGGTAATTGTACTTGCACCCTAGCGTTTTTAGTGACTTCAGCCTTCAGAAACTTGTCTAAACCCTGTCTAAATGTCTTTCCGTCTATCATATTTCTAATATTGATATATACAAATTATAAGATATATTACAAGGATTATGTCATTACCAAAGAAACTGACAGCACAGCAAGAGAAGTTTGTAATGTATCTAGTATATGGCCATGAAGGTGAGCCATGTAGCCAAACAGAAGCGGCTAAACTAGCAGGATATGCAGACCCAGGTAACTATGCTAGTAGACTCATGAATGTTGATGAGTATCCACTGGTGGTGGCCTTTCACGATGCTCTCAAACAAGAGCTGTACTCAAAGTATGAACAGAACCTACCAGAGCAAAAGGCAACACTAGGACAGCTACGTGATGCTGCAAAGAAGAATGGTAAGTTTGCTGACGCTATCAGAGCGCAAGAAATTATCATGAAAGCTGACGGTAGATTTGTAGATAAAAGACTCAATATGAACGTCAAGGTAGATGCTGATGAGGCACGTGAGAAGAATGAAAGACTCATGAATATAGTTAAGACTAAGTTAGCACTCAAAAAACTAAAAGAGTAATGGAACCATTTTTACCCATAAATACTATTATAGCATTTATATTACTCTGTGTAGTAATATACGTAGGATTAGACGATAACAAATAAATCTTAGAGAGTAATCTTCTCCATAGATATTATACAACCCATTGGAAATATATTTGTATCGCTGAAGACTTCGTCTGTTGTGTCGTAAGAACTAAACGTAATTAAAAACTTTTTGCTCTTCTTAAATACATATGCTTGCGTTATCATTTTAGATATGGGTAGTTTCTCCATCTCTTCTTTTGTTTTATGACCCGCATCGCCAGTGATATCGAACCACTTGATTGAATAGAAGTAGTATTTCTTCTTGTTGATGACTGCATGTTTGTATCTCTTCTTCCTCTTCATGAGGTATGTATACCCCAGGATTTATAACTTATAAAATAAAAATAAAAAACACGCGCGCGACCCCCTAGATCGTTGTAAAACCTAGTGTTTTTAACAATTGTACCAATTGTACCCAATTGTACCAAGGGGTATAGGTACAAAAATGAACGAATAAACGTTGGTATTACTATCTTTTTTAATTTGTACCAATTGTACCAGGGTTTAAAAAAAATAAAAAAATTTTTTTTATTTTTATAGAATAAAGTGTATACAATAGGGTCTATGAGCAAATTCTTCAATGATTTAGCGTATTTCTCAATCATTTTTTGTATCTTGGCTGTTTTTATTCTTGGTACAATTCTCATGATAATAGTCGACTTTCTTCAAGAATGCGTATTTGTAGTCTTTAAATTCTTTGTCAGACACTACAAACTTCTGAAAGAAGCCATCTTTTGAACACATTAGAATCACACCCTGTTGGATGTGGGTGTCATACACATGGTTGTGTGCCATTGCATATGCAGCTAGCTGTATAAAATAATCTTCAATCCATTCACGTCTTTTTGGCTTGTTTGTCTGTTTAAAGTCTATTATACTTTCGCGCCCGTCATAAATACCGGCAACATCTGTTGCCCCTGCATACAGGCCAGGATAATACAATGTCACTTCAGTGCCCCATACTTCTTCCAGGTCCCCGAGCCCCGATCTGATGACCACATCAGCCATGCGCCCTGCTTCTTGACCCAAAGCGGTCAGGTCCAGGTGTCGTTGATCGGTGATATAACCTTCAAGATACGTATGCATACTAGTTCCACGCATCGCAGATAAATCTTTTACACGATCAGCGTACTGATTACCTAGTCTTGCACGCCACTCGGCTAGTTTTTTACGTTTCTCTTCCGACTGAGTCGCTTGTAAAATAGTCGTAACACTTGGTAATTTTTCGTTAGTTCCTACATCGTAGTGTCGTTTACCATTAATCAATGATCGGGTGGATTTAGGATATATAAATTTTTTATTCCATTTCATTATCGTCATCCTTCTTTACAACATATTTATTAATTACATACCAGACAATTAATGCTCCAATAAGGATACAGTTCATGCCAAACAATAGCATTAGGAATCCAAACTCTGGAGTCACTTACGATTCTTTCTTACGATTCTAGCTTGCTTACGCCATGCCCATGAGTTGATCGCTCCCGACCAACCCATTATCCACAGATAGAATTTTAACATCATTCGAATACCAATGCCTTTTTATAATCTTTAAGACTCACAACCTTAGTATTCTTAAGATAATTATCCTTATTAGCATAGTGATCNGTGATCTGTCTGATTTTAGCCAGTTTCGTATGGGCGTAGGGCGCCAGTAACATACACACGTAATACGCGTCTCTGAATGTACATCGCCACTTCCACTGCACCAGGTATTTAGTTCCGTCTTTACGTAAACCTTTTCTAGGTTTACGTACGACAGTTCCACAACCTAATACTTCGTGGACCCAACGAATCACAGATTGGTCAGTCATCGTAATCTCCATACTCATACGTAGACTATTAGAGATTCTATAACCTTTGCCTTTATGTTTTTTCTTCTTCTCCGGTCTTCTTGCGTAGTAGATACTACCCTCACCATCAAAGAGTCCAGCTATATAGGCTATATCCATTTCTGATCTCACGATATTTCTCCTGCTTTCTTAACGATTCTAATGTTATGATTCTCTTCCCAAATCTTATTATACTGATTTTCTAAATCTTTATACTTATCAGTAAGTTGTCTAAGTTTAGTTTTAAGAAGTTTGTTTTGATTCTCAAGATACTCTATNGAGTTTGCAGCTTCGTTTATTACTAGCATATCTTCTTTTTTAAATAAAATACCTTCTTTCATATTAGCTATTTTATCATTTAGATCTATTTTATTTGTCACAATTCTCCTTCGAGATGTTTACTTCACCNCTTTCTTTTAACCACACATAACTCCATTCACTGTTGCCAGGTGTGCACGCTTTACCAAACTGTACTCTGTATGTGCAGTTTGTAAGTAATAACGCTGTCAATATTATTAACATTGTNTTCATTGTTTACCTTTCATTAATATTTGTTTTACTATTGTAGAAGTAGGATCTAACATATCGTTAGGATCGTACTTACTGCAACTTGTTATGGTTAATACCACTATAATCATAGCTATCAACTTCATCTATTTCTCCCTCTGATCCACACATTGTGCACTGGGATATNATTTCTNTTGGATTACCAACTGCTTGATTAGGTATCCTTACATAACCATTACCGGTGCACCGTGGGCAAATCATTTTATTTTTTTTCTTTAAGTCTTCCATTTAACTTATTTGCTTTCTCATTTACTAGTACAGTTATTGTCTGTGATCTACTTAACACGGTATTTGGAACCATCTTCTTACGAAGAATGTCTAACGTGTCATACGTCTTATGTGATAACGAGACGTTTTTATATTTGCTTATGTCTGTCATAAACTTTATACTCCTTTCTTAGATTTAACTAATATAGGATTTATCTCATAACTTACAATAGGTGTCAAATGGAATTTTTATTAGTGCTTACAATTTGTTCTAGCGTAGCGGGTGATTGCATGCCGTCGTATGTTTGGCGTGAATCTTTTAGGACCCATTATGAATGTGCTCAATTTGGGTATAAAGAAGCTGCAGAAAAAATGGAAGAGATTGGTCGGAAGGAAGTTAACAAACACGGCATTGTAATAAAATTTCATTGCGAGATGGTTCCAGGTATTAGTTCATAATACGGGGTACAGATCTGTGTGCACTGTACTGCACCCCGTCCGGCTTTTGTCGCTACCCTTGTCGGGTCATAGCTAACGTGAGTGACTTAGCGCGAAGCATTTGTGTCGACGCCTACTAACCGGTCTACCTCATAATACATCCATAAAAATCACCACTGCCATCGTTCATGACGTGTCGATTGATAGGCGTATCTAAATACGTTGTTAGTTTGAGTCTTAAAATCTCACACAACTCAAACAAATCAGTTTCTTGTACTAAGACTATATCTTTCATTAATTCTTTCACTGGAATTAATTCAAATATATCGCCAGTAAAAACAATAATTTCCACTACCGATTCTTTTCTGATAACTGTGCACCAACTTTTGTGCCCCACTTTATCGTTTTCACGATCCCCGGTGCCTGTATATTTAACTCAACACCATAAGGTTTCCAGGCTGTCTTCATTAGATTTAATTCTAATAAAAGATTAGCCCACTGTTTCTGTGTTATGTTCTTCGGTATTATCTTTATCGTTTTATTTTTCATTACTTAGGTTCCTTACCNNTCAACGTTGTAGATATAAAATTGTTATGCTTGTTNGTATATTCAACAGCATATTCTTTTTTATGATCTAATTGTCTTATTAGTTTTTTAAGAGACATAGCATACATATCCTGTACTTCTTCTTTACCTATCTCTCTTACTTTGTATTGATATCTCATGGCAACAAATACCACCATGCAAAAGCAAGACCAGCTACAAAACAAATTATTATTTCATATGTTTCCATAATAGTTCCTTTCTAATATCTATATAGGATATTATAAGAAATAAGTCAAGGTGCCAATTGCAATAATTATAAATAAAATTATATCAACCCAGAATAGAAATATGATGATATTCCAGAACACTAACGGCCCTGGCCACGATAATATTTAAAATTTAATTTTTCGGACTTATTCATACGTTTTTTATGCCTACCTATCTTAGGTTTTGTACGTTTTACGTACGTATTTACGCCAAACTTAGACTTCTTCGCCATTAAAATACTCTGCTAGTTTTGATCGTACCGTAGTTTGTGACAACCTAGGGATGTATTTTATTACACCATTAACTTGTTGTTCTAAGGGAGCACCACAAGATACGCATTTATAAAAGGTTCGAGTTATACCAACCAACATTGTATACTCTTCACAATCAGGACAGATACCGTTTACTATTTCGGTATGAATTTTCATCCTAGTATTTTGATGATTTTCTTTCGATCCATGTATATCTCTGTTTGAGCTTTTACTTTTTTACAAGAAAACACAACTCTTTCAGGATTTACCTCGTTCTGCGCGATACGCTTTGATTTCAAACAATCGCTTAACGAGTTTTTGTATACATGTTCTATCATATTTCCGTTTAAAGTTAGAATAAGTGCGAATACAGTTTCTATCATTGATGNTTACCACTCCCGTTTCTAATTAATTTNTCNACNTCTTCAGTTAACTTCTCTGTTCTTTTCTTTAAAAATTCTATGTTAACGGCATTGTTTCTCATACCCTTAATTTCTTCTTCCACATCTTCTAGTAAACCACTAACGTGTTCTACAATCATAAAAAGCTCTGCTTCTCCGGCTGATTGACCTAACTCACCTCTTGGATATTTAATTCTAAATTCAGAGTTAGCTTCTAAATCTTTAGTTATTAATTCTAGCTGTGTGCTGTGCTGATTAAGCTTCTCATGAATGCCAAAATAAGCCCACGTGCCGATTGCGATTATCGCGATCAAGCTGGCAACCGTCTTCATAGGCATCTGTACAGCTGCTGATTCAGAAATTTTTAANGCCATAAATTACTTATAGAAACCTTTAAAGATCCAATTGACCCACTTGTTCCATAAGCCTTTTACTTTTTCCCATGCTTTACAACAAATGTTTTTACATTTTTCAATCATGTTTCTTCTCCTCAATTTCGTAAAAGAAGTTATCCGTATCTTCGGTCTTCCATTTACTTGTGTTCTCCACGTTCCACTCAGATGTCTGCACTTTCCAATCTGGGATGTTATCTTTAACCGTAAACGAAGGTATATCCCAAATACATCTATTGTTTGGCTGTGCTGCATAGTTCCCATCATCTAGGGCTATGATGTGAGCACATTTGTGCTCGTGCGGTATCTCTGAATGATCCGTATCTAGTATATTACTCTCTGGGTGGGCAAAATCAACAGTAAATAAATATTTACCAGGGTGCCATTTTTTGTCTTTTCCTATGTATTTACCAGCTTGTCCGTCTAGGATATCCCAAGAATGAACAGAAGGATAATAACTGAAACAATTCCAAAGCTGTAACTCATCAAGTCTACGCCTAGGAACGTCTTGCGGTTTAAACCCTCTTTGAATAAACGCTGTAATCGGGAGCCTATAGAAGATCGCACCGTTTTCCATAATTGCATGGAACAAAATCGATTTACCAGTGATCGCGCTAATTCCGAAAATAATACAGTCTTCAACTTCGCCATGATGACTTTTAAGATCATATAAATATTCTCTCCTTATTTGAGCATATTCTACAGGAATGTTTGCATTTAAGTAAGCCATATAAATTATCCATGTATCTCACCCCAGTTGTCTCCAGATTCATAGTCAACCTTGTTCGGGACCTCTAGTGTAACAGCATTTTCCATCACTTCAATTATTTTCTTTGCATGTGATTCGTCTTGAACAGATATATCTAACTCATCATGTATTTGTATATGTGGTATGATACCCTCTCTGTATAATTCTAACATTGCTTTCTTAGTCATGTCAGCTGCAGATCCCTGGATTAATTTGTTAAGAGCTTTGTATGTGTAAGCTCTTCTGATCCCCGGTCCATGTTCCCTTAACGCTTCTTCATGAGGCAATGCTTTGTGCATACCAAACTGGTTTGGTTCCCATAGATGAAACCTACACAGTCTACCCAGCAACGTACGTATCTGTCCACGATCCTGTGCTCTGTTAGATGCTTTCTCCATCAGTTGTTTTACAAATGGTACACGTGAGTGGTATGTATTAAAAAGGTCAGCAGCCTTGTCCTTAGTTACCCCTAATTCTGCTTGCAATTTTGCTTTACCCATACCATAGAAAAGACCCAAATTGATCGTCTTGGCCTGTGTCCTAGGTATGTCTGCCATATCAGCTACAGTCTGGTGAAAGTCTGCGCTAGCGTCATTGCTGTATGCATCTACAACGTCATAAACAGATGGTAATTTATACAAAGAAGCATAATGCACTACCAACCTAGGCTCTTGCTGAGAATAGTCAAATACACCCCATCTATGGCCATCCTCGGGTATAAATAATGACCTTATCTTAGGTCCAAGGTCTTTGTTTCTAGCTGGTATCTGCTGTAGGTTTGGATTTTGATAAGAGAATCTACCTGTCACCGTACCACCACCAGCATTACGTAATTGATTTATCTCTGCATGTATTCTGCCTTTGTGTTCGTATCGTAAGATAGAATCTAAAAAGGTTGTGTGTGCTTTGTTAATCTCTCTTGCTTGTGCAATCATCTTTACAACAGGATGACTATGTTCTTGTAAAAAGTTTTTAGTAAACGATGGTGATGCAGTTTTTTCAGTACGTGGGTATTCTAATCTTAATACATCAAATACATTTGCAATAGATCTAGCTGCCCATATTTGGGTATCAATATTTGTTTCACCTTTTATTTTATGTAATAGATCTCTTTCTTGTGCTATCAATTCTTTTTTCATTTTATGCGCACGTTCTATATCTACACGTACACCTTTGAATCTCATGTCAACCAGGCAATGAAACAAATCAGACTCTAAATCAAATATATCTTCTAGATCTTGATTAATAATTTCTTTCTTCATCTCTTGCCAAAGTCCTAGTGTAACTTCAGCATCACGTTCTGCATATGCACCAACGTGCATAGCAGGTAATTTGTACATCTCTGATTTAGGATCGATACCCCATTCTTCTGCAGCTTCTGCAAGTGCAGCTTCGTTCTTACCATAACCAAGATAGTGCCAGGATAAACTATTTAAATCATATCTAAATCTATTTTCATCTGTTAGTGCTGCAGCTATCATAGTGCAGGCTATGTCACCATTTATTTTAAGACCCATAGCTCTTAGCCAACACACATCATAAATTGCATTGTGAAAAATTTTTGTTGATGGTGATTCTAATATATCTTTTAACCATGATAAGACTCGTTTCTTATCCATGTTACCACCACCTTCATGTGCGATTGGAAAATATCCTTTAAAATGTTTTGTTGCAACAGCGATACCAATAACTTCACCATTACCAATTACAGAACCAGATCCTTTCTTTAATAAGTCTGGGTCTTTTGTTTCTAAGTCTATCGCAATCTCATCTACATGACGTAAGTCTGGAAACTCCGTAGGTTTAACCCATTCTGTCTGTGCTTCAAACTTAGGAATTTTCATTTAACAAAAACTCCATCTACAATTTTACCTTTTCTGTTTTTAATATCTTCGTAGGCAACACTTAAACACTCTTCCATGGTTAAATTATTTCTTTTCATAATGTTAATCATAACAACCATCATATCACCAAGATCATCTCTTATATCTTTTCCTTTACAAACAGAGTTACTAAGTTCACCCAACTCTTCTATAAGTTTTAAAAGTTGAGCTTGATCTGTGCTTCCCTTTATAAGATTTCTGTCTTGATGCCATTTAATGACTTTATCAATTAATTTAATCATTGTAGTCCCTTTCAATTATCATTTCTAAAAAGTGTATTGCTTTCAAGATGTCTTGTTTCTTTCCTTTATCACGATGTCTGATTATATATTTAATAGCACACCCTTCCGGGTATAGCAACTCATTCTCTACTACAAACTTACTTGGCTGTATCTTATACTTTTGATAGTGGTCGCCACCATGCTGTTTATCCCAAACCTTCGATTTCATAACCTTGATCCTCCTTTTTTGCTGCCATGATGTATAGATTTTGTTTTGTACGTGTTACACCCACATACCAAACTCTATGTTCTTCATCGAATTTCTCTATACTTTTTTCTGATGCTTCTCTTATTGTTTTTGTATTGTCTAAAATTAATAAAACATTATCTGCTTCACCACCTTTTGCTGCGTGTATTGTAGATAGTTTTACTCTTGCGTCTTTAGATAATTTCTCACCCATACTTAACATCTCACGAATATATAAACATTCTCCATAATCTATCTGGAATGCATCAAACCATTCTATATCTTTTGAAAAAGATAAATCAGTTAAGTCATACATTTTTTCTTCTGTTGGTTTTAAGCTACTGCCCGAACATTCTAAAATATCTTTTACTTCTGATAGAGATAACAGCTCTCCTTTTTGCCAACGTATGTAGTTTAGAATCGTTCTAAACAAAGATACTCTATAACTCTTACGACCTTTGTATTGAAAATAGATACCTCTGTCTTTTAATGATGGCATTAGTTTTGATAGTCTGTCATTGTATCTTGCAAGAACCAACCAACTGCCCTCATGAAGAGGAGCATCCTCTATGCTCATTATATAATTTACTGTGCCTGGTTCTTTTCTAGCTTTCCAATTTTTTAATACTCTTCTATTGCCTGGAATTAGGTCTAATATTTTATCTGCAACGTCTTGTACAGTTTGTGGGACCCTGTAAGATTGTGGCAAAATTATGTCTTTTTTTGAAATTTCTTGCTGAAATTTTTTTACATTTGCTCCTGCCCAGCCATAAATTGCTTGATCATCATCACCTGCTAGTATAACATATTTGGAATTTTTCCGTATAATATCAACCATTTTCCACTGTATCGGCGATAAATCTTGTGCTTCGTCAACAAAAACCACGTCAAATTTAGGACACAATTTGGACACATTAAATCTTTCAATCATGTCGGTAAAATCTACTAACTTATACGAGTCTTTATAGTTTTGTAATTCATCTGAAATAATTTTTAATAATTGTTTATCCATATCTTGCGAGTACATATCTGTATTGTATTCGTCCATTATGGGTATTTCTTTAATCCTAGCCGCATTGATAAGATTAAAATATTCACTGCTAGAGTCTACAAATCCTGTAGTTTCTTGGCCGTTAGAATAAACTGTCATCTGTATTCCAAGTCTTCTACCAATATCTTCATAGTGTTCATCTTGTAATACTTCTGATTTTTTTAATCCGAGTCTTGTAAATGCAAGAGAGTGTAGTGTTCTAAAATACTTTAGATCCTTTCTTTGAAAAGCTGTGTGGTAGTCTAGCATTCTATCAATGGCTTCGTTTGCAGCTTTAGTTGTGAATGCAAAATAACCTATCTTATCTATAGGTGTTCCTAGTTTTAAAAATGTTTTGACATATTTTAATAACTTAGTTGTTTTCCCTGTGCCCGGAGGCCCGAATAGTTTTCTACTAATCACATTATCTCCGTTTTATGTACCAGTTTGGTATGGTGTATTGGTACTTCTTCAAATGATTTTATATTTATCTGTACTACATTTTTTGTAGATGAATTATACTTACCTGATTCCTTAGACGGAAATCTTTTTTGTTCTAAGAATTGTATCTCACAATCTTTATATATAACTTGCATCATACGTCCTGTCTTATCTTCACTATGCTTCCAGTTTTTAGATTTTAATTTATCAAAAAACTTATCAAACTTAAAAAATGCTAAATCATTCTCTATTAATACAGATCCAGTTTTAAATGCTGCATCACTGCTAGCCCTAGGTCCGTTTATCTTCGCATGTATTACATCATGCAGTTTTTCTTTTGGTGATGTACCTATTGGTGGATGTACTACTTTTTGTGTAAGATATAATGCATCCATCACTGCTTGTTCTTGATCACCTTTGATAAGTGGTGGCAAGAATCCTGCAGCTTTTGATATTGAGTTACGTCTTTTACGTTGATCATTTAAATGTTCAACAGATCTACAATGCACTGTTGCTGTGCTGATACCATCTGGTTTTGTTACATCAAATTCGTATTCTGGTTCCGGATCTAAGTCTATCTTCTTTAAGTTTGTAAGCACAGGGTATGAACCTTTTGATCCTGCCAAGACCCCATATTTCTTTTTAACACAAATACCTTTCTTACAATACTCACTGATTGGACTCTGTGTGCATGTATAACCTTTTGTACTTTTATTCCATGATTTTACTTTCTGACTTAAAAACTTTTGATCCCATGCATTTGCATGATCACCTGCAAAATATTTTACTGGTGCATTCATAACTTTCTGTTGCCAGTTATCTGCAAACTTCATTTTTGCAAACACATGATAGTTATACATAAATCTGTCTTTGCCATCGAATGCAGGATCTTTTGTAAGCTTTGATAATATTGCTAGGCATGGTGGTCCATCTTTGAAATCTTCATCGACATCTTTCATGTCTTGTTCTTCTATTGATTCTGTAATTCCTTTCAGTCTTTCTTTGTCTACCAGGTTTACCTCTATGACCTGCATGAACTGGTCTAAGGTAAACTTAGTACCATCTGCATTTAGTGCCTGCCTTTGATTACCCCCTAGATATGGTAGGTTTATAAACTGACCTGGACGTAGTTGCCCTGTTTCATTATCTTTTGTTAGCTGTGTTTGTTTTGGAAAAATTTCACAATCTGATTTTAGTTTGAATAGTGGTAATAGATTACTTAGAAATGATCTTACAGCTTTTGCATCTGTAAAAGATCTCATAAATAAAAATAAATGTAGTCCACCACTTTTAGAACATACTGGGACTAGTGGTAGTTTGTATTCTTGTATCTTGTCTATAAAAAATTTTTTATTAAAGTCTTCGTAATCTTTTGGATCTATGTCTATGACTCCAAATTTAACTTCAGAGTTTTCATTACAAGGTTGTATACCTATTGATAGTGTTCCTTCTAAATGTGCTTGATAAATTTCTGGTGTAAGTTCTTCGTAGTTCCATCTGTATACTGGTTTCTTTTTACCAGTCTCAGAATCTACGTACGCATCCGGGTGTTCAAAGTCAGCTACACCGTATGCATGTCGATACCCATTAAAAAATTCTATATATCTTTTATCCATAACTGTTGCTGTGGGCCACTCAGTCTCCCGCTTGGCCCACACTGTGCACTCATTCTCTTAGAGAATTAGATAATGCTTTCCTTTGGTTTGTCTTCGCCATGCTTAGCTTTAACATTACCTTTCGATATGTTTTCACTAAATGACTTAGCTTGACCATATAAGGATTGATCAGTTACTGGACCAATTTTACTGACTTCCCAACCAAACCATGTGCCTTTATCGTTCGACATTTGGGTAGTTTTTAGTCTGTAAATGTGGCTGAAAGATGCTGGTGTAAATAACCCATTCTTACCTTTCATTTTAATTCCAGACATCATTGAATTCCATTTTCTACTAATTTTTAATTGAGTAGATTTCATAGATATCAACGCTGTCGATGGACTATCGCCCTCAACAATAACGAAGTGCGATGCAGTCTTCTCAATATAATTACCATTTGGTAATCTATCTTTGTAGTTTGCATCCGGTTTTGTTTTGGACATGATATCAGAAGATGAATCATATATTGCAACTGGTGCACCTGGTCCTTCTCCTCTATCTTTCCATTCAATGTACTCCAACTTGTAAAAGCATGGAATCACATTGATACCTTTTACTCCGTCATACAGATCACCAGATACTGAATTATATATCATACCTGGTTCTGCACCTTCGACATACTTACCATCTCTTTTGTTTACCTCTGGAGATAGTTGTCCAAGGATTTTTAGAAAAGGTANAGCTAGATCTTCTTGACCTATTGAGCCCAAACCTTTTGCTGCATCATCTTCAAACACATTGGCTGGAAGACCTGCAGTCTTTTTTTCTGTTACTTGGTTCATGTTTATTTGTTCCTCGTTATTTTGGTTCTGTTTCCTGCGAACACGTTAAAAAGATCAGAGGGCATCTCTTGTCCAGACTCTAGACGCTCTCTGACCAATGCTTTAAGTGTCATGGGTTCAACCTTTAGTTTCTGGACAGGTTCATACCCTTGACCTTGCGCAAGGATCGCATATTGCGATGCCTTGTTATCTTCGTTACGACCAAAGGAAACAGTAATCTCATTTTTAATAAGATCACCCAGGCCGTTTTCTCGAAGCCATTTATATGCTGCCTCTTTATTTGCTAGTGATATAGAAGCACCATAAACTGGTTTAACTTCAACCGAAGATCCATCTGCTAGTTTCAATGTAGAGATATTCATCTCTTGCATCATGGTAGGTATTACCTCACCAGAAACTAATTCAATGTGTCTCTTCAGTTCCTTTAATTCTTTTTCTTTTTTCTCAAGATCGTCCTCTAATGATTTTAGTTTTACGACTTGATCGGATAAAGATTTTGCATCATTAACAGAATTTAAATCTTCTCGTTGGTCTTTTTCAAAATCAATACTACTCATTTACTTCTCCTTTCTCATATAAGTTAATTGCTATAGGATAATATTGTCTCTCTTGCTTATCCCATTTCAATAAGTTGTATTTACCATTTGTAATATCAGATACAATAGAACATGCAACACCTATTATAGCAGGATCACCTGTTAATAATAAATAATCTTCTGGTCTAAAATTTTTTAAAAGTTTTCTTAATTTAAAAATCAAAGGTCCAGGTGAAAAAATTATTTGTGAAAGTTCTGGTAGCAATGGTATTACATCACCATACTTTCTAGCACCTACAATATTTATTTTAGGCACTCCAGCTTTTGTACCAGGCACTTCTTGTATTAAATAAACTTTTCTTTCTGACATTATTGACAAACAATATAATTATGTTTATATAGATGTCAACTAGAAAGAAGAAAATTTATGAATTATAAATTTAAAACAAAGCCGTATGCGCATCAGATTAAGGCATTAGAAATGTCTTGGGATAGACCCTACTTTGCATACTTTATGGAGATGGGTACTGGTAAATCTAAGGTATTAATAGACAATATATCTATGCTTTATGACAATGGTAAAATCAATGGTGTCCTAATTGTGGCACCAAAAGGTGTAGTAAAAAACTGGTATGAAGGTGAGATACCCACACACCTTGTGGACCATATTGAACACAAAACAGTTTTATGGCAACCCTTAATTACTAAAAAACAAACCGCTGCATTAGATAGTCTGTTTGAAACAGGTGAAGACCTACACATATTAGTAATGAATGTAGAAGCTCTTTCTACACAAAAAGGTTATGACTTTGCTGAAAAATTTTTATACTCTCACAGAGCTTTGATGGCTATCGATGAGTCTACAACTATCAAAAACCCAGACGCAAAACGTACAAAAAATATTTGTAAATTAGGTAGATCATCTAGATATAATAGAATACTTACTGGATCTCCAGTTACTAAATCACCATTAGATTTATATAAACAATGTGAGTTCCTGAGCCCTGGTCTGTTAGGCCATGAGTCTTATTACACATTCAGAACTAGATATGCAATTATGAAGACAGCAAACTTTGGTGGTAGATCTGTACAGATTGTAGTTGGTTACAGAAATCTGGACGAACTATCAGAAAAACTAAAAGAGTTTTCTTATCGTGTATTAAAAGATGAATGTTTAGATTTACCTAAAAAGACATTTATGAAACGTGTAGTCACACTTACACCGGACCAATTAAAAGTATACAGAGAGATGAGTCGACTAGCTCTTGCTAGTTTTAATGGCAAGATGATGACCACAGCAACAGTCTTAACTCAGCTCATGAGACTACAACAAATAACTTGTGGTAATTTTACAGCAGATGATGGCACAATGCATGAGTTACCTACTAATAGATTACCAGAGCTTATGGATTTACTTGATGAGATAGAGGGTAAAGTTGTTATATGGGCTCACTTTCAAAGAGATGTGAATAGAATTATAGAAGCTATTAGTAAAGAGTATGGTCCAGATTCTTTTGTAGACTATTATGGTTTAACACCTCAAGAAGATAGACAAAAAAATATACAGAAGTTCCAAGATCCCAGTTCCTCGGTTCGTTTCTTTGTGGGCACGACTCAAACTGGTGGTTATGGTATTACGCTTACAGCTGCTAGCACTATGATATATTATTCTAATGGCTATGACTTAGAGAAAAGACAACAATCAGAAGCTAGAATAGACCGTATTGGTCAAGAGAGACCTATGACATACATAGATATTATTTGTGAAAAGACTGTTGATACTAGAATAGTAAAAGCTTTACGTAAGAAAGTTAACATTGCAACTCAGATAATGGGAGAGGAGTTAAAAGAATGGATTTAAGACCACACGTAGTAATAAGAATGGGGCTATGGATTAGTCTTGTTGCTTGTTGTGTTTGGTATTTCTAACGTATACTTTTAGAATCACCTATTACAGGTTTATATTTTGTACGACCATCTTCCCTAAATGCATGTAAGTATGATGCTCTTGGTTCTTCCGGCACCCAACTACAATGTATCCAGCCTGAATTAGGTTCGCCTGGTGTATAAAATTCTAAAATGAGCTGGTCATAAGGAAGTTCTCTATGTATCCAGTCTGCAAGCTCAGCGTTGTCGACACCCGGACATTCGAAGTCGGCCGCTTCCGCTTTTGCATGTTGCGAGTTAACGCTGCTGCCGATTGCAATACACAACTCAGGGCTACGATATCCTGACGTTATCTTAACTCTACCGAAGTGATCACGAACTGGTTGCAAAATATTTTCGCATAGCGCTTTTAATTTTTCTACTTGTTCTGCGTTAGGATTATTATTGATTCCTTTTCTAATAGCTGTATCTGATTTAGTTAGTTCTGAAAGACTAAAATTACGTGAAAGATTCATTATGTTACCATCCTNTCTATNGCGAAGAGTGCAGCAGTTCCCGCAGCTGCTAAGAGAACCCAATAGACTTTATCTATCTTACCGCCCAATTTCTCGACGTCTTCGTGTACATGTTTTAAGTTCTTCTTGACACCTGAAATGTGTCCGTACAAAGATATAATATGTTCTCTAGTATTTTTAGGTTCTATCGCCATAATTAATTGTTGCCAAAAAGTATAGCAAGTTTCTGTGCTGTACTCAAGTTGCTTAAATTGTTGGTGTTAACTGTATTTGATATTAAATTACTATCAATACTTGGTAGATTTAATGAGTTTGGTGTTACTGGTGTTTCTTGTGCACTAGGTAATAATGGATTTTCAAAGAATGGGAAGTTAGGTTCTTCTAAAGAAACTCTTCTCATTTCATTTGCTAGCTGTGCTATTACACGTTCTGCTTCTACAAAGTTATTAACTTCTCCAATAGCTTCTGCGTTTTGTCTAAACGCTATTCTAATATCTGGTGAGATAGTAATAGGTCTAAATATATTGTTGTCTACTGTGTTTATGTCTATTTGAGAAAGTCTTCCTGTTGCAGATGCAAAGTCAGCATTACTAATATTTAAAATTCTTGCAGCATCAATATCTTTTTTAAAATTTTGTCTTATACCAAATAAAGCTCTGTTAGCATTTATGTATGAGTCTACAATATCTCTTGCTTCAATTGGTCCACCACGTAATGCTTCTCTAGTAAATAAAGATCTAGATTCTCTCACACCCCTTTGATAATCTGCTATTTTAAAATTGATAGCTCTTCCAGGATTTACGTTAACAGCTCTAAATCCAAATAGTCCTGCAAACTCATCACCAAACTCAAACGTTTGTCCATACTTATCAAACTTACCTTTAGTAAGCACATCAACAGACTCTATTGATCTATCTAATCTTTTTAATTGTTCAAAAGAAAAAGGCATTTGTGCTTTAACTAAGTGTCCCATGATTTTATATGACTTATCACCAGCCGTATCTTGAGGATTAAACACTTGGAAACCATCTCTAGTTCGACCACCTCTTGCTACAATATCTGCTACAGCTTCTGTCCAGATAGACTCAGATATAAATGGTGATGCAAATTCTTTCATCGATGCAAACGTACCTGCAATAAAATCATCCATTAAACCATCTTCATCTGTTCTACCATCAGCAACAGCATTGATTATAGTTTGCACAGGTCTTAACAAAGTATCATATGCATTAGCATGACTAAAATCTACATATTGAAAAGATCCGTCTTTGTTTTTTATTGGTAACAATGTTGAGTTTCTAGACCACTGAGCAACATATCTTCTGATTGCTTCTCTTTCTTCATCAGTAACATCGTAGATAGCTTGAAAAGCTTTTTGTGTAGCATATGGCACAGCTGCAACCGTAGTACCAAAACCAAATAATCTTGTATATCCTATTGCTTCAAAAGGTTTTATTTTTTTACCATCGGGTGTAACAAACTCTTCATTAATTTCTCTTAAACCACGTCTTACAATATTTGTACCTGTTCTAACTATTTCTGCAGGAAACGATACAAAGTTACCAATAGGTAATTTTCTTAATGACTTAACAAAATCAGATACGTAATCATAGTTTGGTATATTATTTTTTACAATGTCAGCAGCTTCTTGTTTAAAAAATTGTTCATCTACAGCAATATCAACACCGTTTCTATTAACTGTCATTCCTCTTGTTATACCTTTATTTGCAAAAGCTTTTTCTAATCTTGTTTTTTCCATAGCCCATGATGCTATCTTCCAAAAGTCATCTTCAGCTGTATATAAATCTTGTGATACAGATTTTAATTTTGATAATGGTTTTAATAATAATCTTAAACCTCTGTCTGATGTCATGGTCTCACCAAAGTTTACATCTTCAAGCAATCTAGTTAAGTCTCCTAGTCTTACGTTAGAGTTTACAACACCTAACTTTAACAGTTCTTCATACAAATCATTCTGCATTCTTGTGCCTTTAAGTGGTGTTTGTAATGCTTGATACGCTGTCTTGATAGCTTGACCATCTGGTATGATACCGTTAGCTGTAGCAAACGCGCCGGCGGATACAAAATTTCTAACATGCGTTACTGGTGACAGAATTGTTTTTGCTATTTGTGATAGACCTTTTGGATATAATATAAGACTTTGATACAGTTGCCCTAACATACCAGCTTTGTCAAAAGATAACGAAGTACCTTCTAAAGCTTCAGCCATACCTTTTGTTGTGTATAGTTCATTAAGAGGATTTACAGATCCACCTTTAGCTGCAACACTAAGTGTCTTGGCTTGGTCAATTCTTATTTGTTGATAGTCATCACCAAATACAAGTCTCGCCTCGTCTGCAGTTTTTGTGAACATAGGTTTTTGTCCAGCAGCTACAAGTTCATCATTCTTTTTTATTAAATCTTGAAAGAATAAATTTCTTCTTGTAATCATAGATAGTTTGGCTGTACCACCTAATATAGTCTGCATAGGGTTTTGTTGTTTACCTAAAAGTTTTTCAAATACTTTTCTATCTGCTTCTTTAATTGCACCTGCAGATACTAATGCAGATCCTCTAGCTGTTACTACTTCATCTAGTGTAGTTCTGTTTACAAAAAATGCAGGCACTTCAAAGATAGCATCAGATGGCTTATCCATTCTAATACCTTTTGGTAGTCGTGCAGTTTTTAATACTCTTGTTACAGCTTGCTCTGCCTGAAGATCTGTCATCTCTTCACCAGCTTCTCGTGCACTAGATTTAAATACTTCTTTTGCTTCGTCGATTGCTTCTTTTGAAGGTTTATATCTTACCCACGGAAAGATACTTTGATTTTGAAATATGTCATATGTAGAACCAATATAGTTTTTAAACTTGTTACCAAACAACCTTTTAAATTCTGCTATTTCATTTTGTCCTAATGATCTTCCTAACTTAGAAAATAAATCTGACCATCTTGTTCTTATTGCTGAGAGGTTGAAAAAGATATCTGTAATAACTTGATCGTCTACTTTCATAGCTTTTAATTCTTTTACTAATGCAGCTTTCTTTGCCTCATCTAATTTACCAAATGTTGCAACACCAAGATCATCAAGTTTAGGATCACCAGATAATAATAAATTATTTATCTTTGTTAAAAGTTGTTTTCTTTTTGCAGCCTCACCTTGATTAAGAACTGTTCGTATTGGTGGAAATATTTTATCTATTGCTTGATCTAATTCTCTAGATATGTTTCTTGCACCTGCTGCATCTGCAGCTCTTTCACCAACAGACGTTCTTTCTATATCAAAAAATTCTTGAGTTTTACCGCTTCGTGCCCTGAACCCCGATGCAATCTTATCTATAAATGCATCTAGTTTAGAGTTAGCTGTATCTAATTGTTTGTTTCTATCTGTAAGTCTTTTAATAACTTTACCTGTACCACCTATAATACCTGTAAATAATGCACCCTCGACACCAAACTTAACTCTGTTTAATAATTCTCTTGTTGGATCGTCATCAGTGGATCTATCTATTTTTGTTGGACCACCAACAAAATCTCCAAACGTACCAATCTGCTCTACGTCACCAACAAACACAGCCTCAGCAGCACCACCACCCAAAGCACCCGCAATAAATTTATTGGTCTTACCTTTTGCGTTTAGTTTTGTGGCTTTATCTATACCTTTTAGAAGATTAGGATTTGTCGTTTTAAAATATTTATTATTTCTACTTGCACGCATTGCATCATCTGCAAGTCTTGCACCTATTTGCATACCTTTAACTGCAGGTATACCTATATTTACCAATGCTTCAGTTATCTTACCAGCAGCTGTAGCTTCTGCTTTTTCATCAAACTCTGTAAGATCATCAAAAAATTGTTCTACCTCTGCTGCATATCTTGTGCCTGCACCAAGATCTATAAGAGTTGCACCTAAAGAAAAGAAACCTTTTGGTATACCAATAAGACCAGACGCTACACCAGACAACACTGATTCTATTGTGCTTACTCTATTATTACCACGATCTTTATTACCTAATATTTCTGAGGGAAGAGCCATTAGTTACTCCTATAATACAAATTGAAGTTCGCCGTCCTCTGTTACTCTAAGTATGTTTTCACCTACAATGTAGTCACCTGGAGTTATTGTTTGTCCTTTTTCAATTGCAGGTGCTACTATTTCTTCGTTGAAGAAATCAGCTGCTGTTTTGTTAGGATTGTCCTTAAAATAATTCTGTACAGTTTTATCTGGAATAATTTCTCTAATGTTACTAGCGTTTCCAGTTTGAGCAGCTACCTTAAATAAGTCTTGACCCGATACTACTTGACCTTTTGATTTTCTTTCATTTATAATCTGCTGCATAGTACCACCAGCCATATCAGATTTTGCTTTATCTATAACTGTTCTTTTATACTCTGCATCTAATAAATTTTTACCTTGGTTAATATCTTTTTGTATTTCGCCTTTAAGTATTGCAGCATCGATTTGTCGTTTAAGATCTGTAGACTTGTCTAAGTTTTTAGAAATAGCGTTGATAATTTTATTTTGTAATGTACCAGANTTAATAGATCCTTTAAGATCTGCACCTTCTTCTTGAATAGCTCTACTTGCATCAATTAATGAATCATATGCAGCACCTCTTTGCATCTTGTCAATACCCATAAGTTTGTAATATCTTTTTCTATTTGCTTCTATTTCTGCATCTCTATCTATTGTAGACGTAGTTCCAGTTCCAGTTCCAGTCTTTGATCCTTTCGGGACAACCGGTAATTTTTTAGGTGCGTTTGGATCAACGTCCGTATCTTTTTTATTAATACCAAAACCAGATTTAATATTTTCTAAAACTTCTGCTCTTTTTCCAAAAGGGTCAAGAAGAAATTTACCCGTAGGAACTACAACATTTTCTACAAGTCCTTTAGCTCCTGAAACTATTTCTGGTGTAAAGTACGCTGCAGCTAAAGTAGTTTTAGGATTTTCTTTTACAAAAGCACCAGCTCTTTCCATTCTAGGCGTCCTATATATAGGTCCTTGTTGCCCAAAAGGGGGTCTTCTAAATTTAGGAACTGTAGTTATTCTACTATCAATAAATTTTTGAACCGGACGAGCTGCTTTTTTAAAAACATTTGCAAAGAAACCAGCTTTTTTAGTGGGATTTAAAAGGCTCTGAGGTTTTTTAGCAATATTAGTTACAGTTTGTTTTCCTGCTTGTTTAACTGCATCAAATAGACTTAATTGTTTTAAATTTTGTCTAATTAAATTTTCAGAATATAGTCCTCTACCACCTTGAGTAGGAAACATAGGATCACCTACAAGAGCAGCTTTTCTGTCTTTCATACCATCCATGATGCCTTCTTTAATAGGGCCACCGTTTCTAAACATAGGTCTATTTAATGGTCTCATTTTTTCCTCTTCATTGCTTTGCCAAATCCACGTTTAGCAACTCCGCATCCTCTAACTCTACCACCATCTTTCATACCTAAAAGAGGTAATAAGTTTGATAAAAATTCTATTCCACCACCTGTAGCGGCAGTTCCAACTGCATATTTAGCACCTGTTTTAAGTTTATTTGTTAATGTTGATTTATTTTTAGCCATTATCTATTACCGTATAGTTTACCAAAGATACCAGCAATTCCTGTTGCTGTGCTTAATGCTGTAGCAAGCGGAGAAGCACCACCAGTATCCATCGGTTGAGCTGTTGATCCAAATCCTGCAAGTCTACCAAGACCAGCACCATATTGATCTAATCTTCCAATAGGTTCGTAAGCACCTGTTCTTGCAGCTTGTGCATCTGCTTGTAATTGTGCTTGTGTTATACCTTGCCTGAATGCACCAAGATTACCAAGTGCAGAAACATCTTGACCTAATGATCCTCTTTGGAAATTAGATAAGCCCATTTGTTGAGCTGCTAGATTACCTTGTTGATTAAAAGCTTGTTGTGCTAAATTTTGTGCTTGTGTAAATCCTTGTTGTTGTAAACTTGCTAATAATGATGCTCTGTTTCTTAAATTGTTTGCATCGTATTCTGCCATTTGTACACCTTCTCTACCACCACCAAAAGCTCCAGCGGTAAATGCCTGGTCCCTGATTCCTTGTCTACCCATCGCGGCTTGTCGATCAAAATCTTGTAGAGTTGTGTCAATGACTTGTTGTTGAAAAGGTGACATGAACTGTTGAAACGCTTGTGGTCCAGTCAGTCCTGCTTGTTGTTGCACAGCACCTTGTGCTGCTGTTAAGAATGGTTGATAAGATCCAACACCAGATGTTGCAAGATTAATAGCTTGCGTTTGCATTGGGTCTTCACCAGCAACAAATTGTCTACCGGTAAATGTACCTGTATTAATAGGTACGGATGTAGTTGCCGTTAATTGTTTGGCAAAATCTTTGGCTGTATCTTGTAAATAATCTGGTAATGCCATTATGCTAATCTACTCTCCAATTGTTGTGATTGATCAAACATCTCTTGTGCAGGATTTTCCATGCCCTGAGACTCTTCAGATATAGTACCACCTGCCTCTAGATTGTCCATCATATTTTGCATAACTTCAGCGCCTTTATCTATATCGCCACCGCCTGCATTTCTTACAGCATCTGCTGTAAATACAAATTCATTTTTGCTAAGTCTAGCTGGTACATCGTCAGCTCTTTCCTCAGCTCCTAGTGGTACAAAACCACCTTCTCTATAATCTTTTTCAAGACCACCTAAGTCCATTAGGCCACCTTCTTGTGCAGGCACTCTACCACCTTTGTTAAAGTTTAAGAATGGAATAAAAGGAGCTAATGCTTGAGTAAATCCTACAGTATATAAAGGTAAGTTTTCTTCAAACTGTGTCATCGCTGCCATGTTTGGTTTTTTCTTACCTTTCTTACCAGCATAACTTCCTGGTCCATCTACAAAACCTCTTTTTGCATCCATAATACCACCTCCAGCAGCCTCAACTCTTGGTGTATCTGTTACTTGACTCATTCTATCAAATTCTTGTCTTGCAGCTTTTTCTGCTTCTGCTGGTGACATTCCCATGTCTAAAAACTTCTCATAAAGGTTTTGTAATATTGCATCGTTTTGCATATTAGATGCTATCATAACTCCACCACCATTATCGTAGCCTGCTCTACCACCATCTGCTAAATAAAAATTATCTACAAATTTTGGTTTAGGTAAAAATCTTAAACTTGAATCTCTATTTCTAGCTTGATTTACTATGTTTGCAATGCTCTCAGGTGTTTCTGAAAATGGTGTATCCTCTACAACTTCTTCTTCATCATCACCCATTAAGAATGGAGATGCAACTAAACCTGCAGCACCTACTCCTCCTAATATTCTAGGAATACTAAATTTAGCTCCTTCTTTACCACCTACTCTAAATACATTTCCAAGAGTTTCGAATTTACCACCTTGTCCTAGTAATGCACCTATACCACCTGTATTTCCAAAAATACCAGGCGCAGCTCCACCAAAACTAGCTCTACCAAGTAAACCACCTATTTGTGTTCCTGGTACACCAAACATTAATGCACCAGTAAGGGCAGCTTTACCTATAGGTGATTTAACAACTTTTTTAACAGCACGTTTGGCTTTTCTTACAAGTTTACCTAGAAAATAACCTTGTCTAGGCTCTTCTAAGCCCATGATTCCGCCACCGGCACGTAATTGTCTTTCCATGTTCATTCTAGATATTGCCATAATTTAGTCTAAATCCTCTTTGTATCGTGTTTTATTATTATAATCAATCATATATATCGACCAGATCTACCAGTCCTCCTTCAGCAAAAGGACTACTTGTAAAAGAATCATCAGATCTACTATATCCAGCACCAGCTTGTTCTCTAGTAGCTGTAGAAGCTGCATCACCTTTACCAAATTGATCATAAAAGCTTGAGCCTTGTGCCATAGCTCTATCAAAATCTGCTTGTTGAGCAGCCTCTCTTGCCTCTTGTTCTAATTGTTTTTGTTGTCGATCTCTTTGATATTTTAAACTGGCCATAGCCGTAAAAGGGTCGAACAAACCAAGCATCATACCAGCTGTTGTACCAAACATACCCTTTGTAGTATTAGGATTTCTTAAATTATTTAATGCTTCTTGTTCTTCTTCGGTAAGGCCAACATTATCTGGATTATCTAATTGTCCTAAAGCATCATACTCATAATCAAAAGCAGGATTAGTTTTAGCCGTATTAACAATACCGCCACCATCACCACCATCTCCTTGATTTATTGGTAATATACGTGGCAATACATTTGCTGTCGTAGTTGCTGTAATTCCACCAGTGGGTATTACTTGTCTAGGCATACCTCCAAAAGTATATTTTTCTTGAGGTATAAAAAAATTACCCGCACTATATGTTTGTCTATCTGGTGCTGAGTAAAATGATGGTGCATTAAATATAGACAT
>FUFK010043171.1_pt1 | contig 28572 bp, 27 predicted proteins | sample 1021851 | NCBI WGS metagenome assembly FUFK01 (sample SAMEA51879418, study PRJEB19060) | metagenome
TAAGGCGGTGAAGAAATGAAAAAAAATATAAGAAACTCCGCTATGAAATTTGTTTTTGAATTTGTTTTTATAATTCCCCCACGCATTTTTAAAAAGTGCCCTATAGTTTTATAATAAATCTTCGTTTTTTCACCGAGGGAAATTAGAGTATAACTCTGAGACCTTGTTGGGGGTCAGCAACTACAATCTTCTTAGACCAAACATATGTGTTGATTGTAATGTTGTCTGTTCTTGTTCCGCTGAACCCTAATCTAAGTTGTGGTTCGGCATCACTCAAATCGTAAAAGTAATTACCCCTTGCTAACTCACGGGCATTCAAGTAAGTATTGGTATAGTTGTTAAGGTTGTGCTTATCACTCTGTCCGAGGTCTTGTGGTTCTTTGTTAATGGTGGAGAGTGCTTTGACCAATTCGTGCTCACTAATAATTTTTTCTTGTTTGGGTCTTGGGTCATAATCTCTGACTGGTTGAAGGCGTCCTTTAATNAAGTATTGAACTGAGTTGAGGTTCATCTGAGATGGGTTCTCGCCAGTGAAGTAAGAACTGAATGTTCTATGGTTGTTATTGGTTGGGTTCTCATAATGGTTCATAATTGCTAAGGCACGTGTTTGGACTGATGGGATGTCTGTTTGATGTTTGCGCTGTGAGGCAAAGAGTGTGTCAAAGTATAAATCGTATGATGTAAATTCATAATCAATTCCGCTCATCATATCACCTACATCTTGGGGTTGAATACTAAGAACTCGAAACTCGGGTTTGACTTGATAGGCGCGAGTGTCATTTGGTAAGGCACCAACTACGCCAGTCTTGAGACCACCGCTAGTAGCACTATCTAAGGTAAGGACAACCTTATCACCCGCTGCTGCCATAGCGGTAATAGTTCTTATGGCAAACTGAGCACCAGTGTTATCTCTGAATGCTACCTTATTACCAATAGCAAGACCGCAATCTCTTACTGGGTTGGCGAATGCTGTTGTAGAGGTAGCGGTGTCGGTGTTGTTCATATCGGCAAAACCAATACCTTGGTCGCCAATAAGACTAATGGCGGCGCCCGAACTATCAACTGCCTCTAAGTTAAGTAAGCATGCCTTTGGGTCTTCTAAGGTGATTTCAATTCTAAGACCGAGTAAGTTAAGGATTGGGCAAAGGCGCTCATCGTCCCACCAGCGGAAGATGCCACACTTTAAAGGACAAGTAAAGTTTCTAAAATTGTAAACTGGATTACCGCTGGTATCAACTGGGGAAAGGACACCATCGTTAACACTATTGGCAAGAGGAGCGGTTGGTTGAACATTACCAGCAGTATCGACAACATCATTGGCGTATGCCTCAGTCCCTACACCACCTAAGGAACGGATATTTGTTTTATCATCATAGAAATATTGGTTTTCGATGCCCGCCCACTGATTGTAGTTCTGTAAGGTTTCAAGGTGCTGACCAGTCTTAAGGGAATAGACATCAACACGATTGATAATACTATCGGCGCCCGCTAAGTTGTTGAACATAACACGCTGTCTTTCTGTAGTATCATTGTTAAGGATTTGGAGATTGAGATAACTATCTCTACCCTTTACAAAACCTAAAGAAGGTTCTAACTCAAAGATGATTTTGCGACCACTACCGCCATCAAAGATTGAACCATTGGTTGGGACAAGTGAGATAAACTTGGATGGAACACTATTCATTTTTTATAATATATAATATAGATTTTAATTTTAAGATAAAAATAAAATAAAATAATATATAAATGAATTCGATAACTAATCCCGTCGATTTTTACACCTTGACTTTGGGGTCCTTTAATGGGTCCTTAACAACAAATGGTTTCGAAAGTTCAATGATACCTATAACAGCATTCAGCACAATCAATGTATCCGCCTTAGTTAAAACTAACACCGCAACCTTACAGATACACACTAATTCAGTTAAGACCTTTTCAACTGGAAAGACCTTATTTTTTGAAACAACACTCTCTGCCGACACTCCTTTCTACAGACGCTTTGTAGTTCCTAACAACTTCTTCTCAATTACCCTTAAACCAAGCGGCACCTCAGATTGCTTTTTAAATACGTCCTTAAACTCTAACAACCAATTTTCCGCTTTTACATTCCTTAACTCTCCTATCCAAATTGATAGTGATGTCGCACTCTTTAGAGTTGGCAACAATTTCAATACAGACTTAGTTAGGAACTTACACTCAGATTTCCAAAAGGTTAACATACAAGGATTTGAAGATACCTTACCCGCTCCCGCGGCAACTGAGACTATAGGTTTGGGTGCCGAATATTTTTTGCCTCTTGATGAGGTCTCTCAACAAACCATCGGCAACGCCGCAGATGACCCAAGTGGAACTGGAGCAAGAAGTATTGACTACAATAGCGTGTTGTTTAGCAATGCCTCAAATACTAGCAACTTTGCTACTGGAGTGGGAACTGGAAGTCTTGGTCTTAATATGAGTGCCATCAATAGAGCGATTGTATCCACAACGGGCACGGGACTTAAGAACGCTGGGGACATTAGCGTAGCATCAACAAGTGGTCAGCGATTGGCATTAGTTAAGGCGGGCAAGAATGTAAGTCATCATGCTTACTACAAAGTCGCAAGCAACAAACAATTAGTCCTTAAAGATATTAACATCGCCGCAACAGCACCTCAAGGTTTGATAAAGGTCATTGAAATCAACACCTCGGGAATGGAGTTCTCCTTAGGCGAGTTTGAGGTAAATACTTCTTACCAACAACTATCATATACTATAGATGGTTTGGTCGATGCTGGAAATGTAGTGAAAGTAAATTTCACCAACACATCATCGGTTGCCGCGGGGCAACCTTGTAATATCAATGTAAATCTAAATGGAATATTATGTCCTTTAATAAATAATTTCTAAATAATTTTCTAAGATAAATATATAAATGAGCGGCGTAGTTAGTTTAGGATATGATTATTCAAGCAACACACCTAAGGCGTTATCTGTTGATAGCAATGGCAAATTAGATGTAGATGTTGAGTTAAATACAAGCGGTCTAGCAACTTCCGCCAAACAAGATACTCAACAGACTTCCTTAAACACCTTAACTGGGTGTGTCTCGGGAAGTGAAGTCCAAGTAGATATAGTTAATACTGCTAATGTAAAATTTGAAGATATTAGTTCAAGTCTCAATAGTGGAACAAATAATGACCCAGCAAATTCCTTAGCAGTCGGGATGCGTGGGCGCCAAACGATAACAGATAAAGATACCGAGACCTTCTGCCTTGTGGATGCGCAAGGGCACCTCCAAGTAGATATTGTAAGCGGAGGTGGTGGTGGTGGAGATGCCTCAGCAGCGAACCAAACAACTATGATAAATTCCTTATCAACTATTGAGGGAGATACAACCAGTTTAGATGCTAAGATTACAGCGTGTAATACGGGTGCTGTAGTTATTAGTAGTAATAGTGATACAACTAAGGCAACCAGCACCTTACAAACTGCTGGTAATACATCGCTTTCAAATATTGATACTGCTACCTCTAGTATTCAAAGTAATGTATCTACTTCTGCTAACCAAGGCACTATGATAACACACCTTAGTGAGATTGAGGGCGCAGTCGAAACACTTGAGGCGTGTGTGTCTTCAAATGAATTAGCGGTAAGTAGAAAGGACGCTACCCACGGGAACTTAACTAAGAACTCCGTTGTAAGTTCATCTACTGGTCAAACTACTGCTATATTAAATACTGAGGGTTATAAGAGTATTATAGTTATAGGTAGAACAGATACAACCTCATCATCTTGTAATCTTGAGTTTAGTGATGCTAGTGATTTCGCTGGAGGCACAGATGTTATCTATAATAATGATGATACTAACATTGGTATATTTACTCCTATTATATTTCAATCAGCAATCTCAGCGGATGCCGCATTAACTTATAATCAAGCATACGCTCGAGTTCAGATACCTCAGCAATACATGAGAATAAGGGTTTTCAATACATCGGGGTCAAATAGAGATTATACTTTCTTTTACCAATTGTCTAATTAAAATTTTCTTATTATATCCTATATGAGTGAATACAAACTTAGAAAAGTTCCTAAGGATAAATCAACTGGATTACCTAAGCGTTATGTGCCCAAAGGATTGACCAAGGCAGATAAGGCAAAACAAGTTAAGTCCATAAAAGAAGGTAAGGACAGACCTAAGGTCAAAAGTGCTCCGTCCCCAAAAAGGTCATCACACGTGATTAAGTTCGAGAAGAAGTATGGTAAGAAGATTACAGATGACGCATTTATATCTAAGAACCTTCTCAGTCGAGAGGGCATCAAACAAGTTCTTGCGAAAGGTAGAGGAGCATATTACTCCGCTGGGTCAAGACCTAATGTAAGCGCAGCAGCGTGGGCACGGGCGCGCCTTGCGAGTGTTCTTACTGGCGGTAAGGCACGGGCGGTCGATAAAGAAATATGGAACAAATATAAAAAATAATATTTTTTTTGTCTTAACTTTTTTTAAAAGTTATATATATGGCACGAGATTACGAATTGATAAGCATCACTAAGAGCAATAAGGCGGGTAAGAAGATGGAGGCGAAATTTAGGAATAAGAAAACGGGTAGAGTGAAGACTACCCCCTTTGGCGCCGCTGGAATGGACGATTACACTATAACTAAGGACAAAGCACAGCGAAAGCGTTATAGAGATAGGCATAAGAAAGACTTAGCATCTAAGGACCCAACCAAAGCGGGATACCTTAGTTATTACATACTTTGGGGCAACTCAACTTCAAGGGCAGAAAATATTAAGAATTATAAGTCAAGATTTTTTTAGAACTATATTATATAAATGCCATCACATTACGGAAGCGCTTATGGAAAGAAAGGTATGAAAGGAAACGCCCCAATGAAAAGAAAGGATAAACCAATCAAATCAAAACCCGACTTCTTAGATTTTGATAAGGACGGAAACAGAAAGGAAAGTATGAAGAAAGCATTGTCTGACGCTAAGGGCAAGAAGATGCCAGCAACTAAGGCAGCGGGTAAGAAGAAACTTACTGCCCGCCAAGAGGCAGCACTTGAGAAACATGCTGAACATCACACCGCAAAACACATGGCAATGATGAGGAAACTTATGAGAGAAGGTAAGACATTCACTGACGCACACAGACTTACACAGAAAGCAATCGGCAGATAAAATGTTTGTATATAATATAGTATGGACGACGATGATGATTTTATGGATAAATTTGGTGAAGCATTGGGATTACTTACCTTTGAAATGGGAAGAAAAAAGAAGGCACCTAAGGAAGTAAGGAAAGCAATTAAACGAATATACAAACCTAAGAAAAAAAAGGAAAAACCAAAACCACTTTATCCACCAAAAGAGTATTTTGACCAAAACAATTTTGAGGAAGAAGTTATTGAAGAATTAGATGGTGAAGGTGTAGGCGACAGAGTGCCAGTTGAGAGAAGCAGAAACCTCGTAAGAAGATTTCCCGAGTTAATGAGAAGATATTATACTGAGATGGGGCGAACTCAACAAAGTTTGATGAACCATGTAGATAGTCAACATAACGATACATACATACAAACTTTAAGGATTGAACCCGAAGATAGACCTTACTTATCTAACATCACTACAACCTTAAGAGAACCTTTATTTTCACACGATGGATACATTAACTTAACAAGAAGAGAACTAAGGCGAGCACTAAGAGGTGGATATACAGCAAGTCAAAGAGGTATTTTTAGAAGAGGTCAAATTACAGATATCCGAGGAGCGGATAATCACTTTGAAGTATATGGAAGACACCCAACAACAGATGAACAAATCTATGAACCAACTCGAGGACTTAGAGGAGTATATGAAAGACTAGGTCTATCTCATATGAGGAACCAAACTACCTTAGACCAATTTGAACTTGAAAGAGAAACCGCTCGAGAAAGAGAAGAAGAAAACCCATTCGCGGAAGATGTCGACCCCGAAGCAACAACAGATGAGGACACAGATGTCGACCCCGAAGAAGGTGAAGACGACAGCGATAGGTTTAATAGAGTTATAGAAGAAACACAATCTCAGTTTGAAAATCAACCACCGACAGATAATGAAAGAATAATGATAAATAATGTTCTACAGAGAGCACCTCTTCTCAGCGCCACTGGCGTGGAACTTTCAACATCGCGTCGCATTAAAGCATTTTGGACACAACCCGACCCACCAACTGAGGTCAAAAGAGATATGTTTGGTTATTTAGATACAATTATTGAACTACAACACAAATTTATAAGAACTTTAGCGGATAACGACCCAATACCCTCCCGAGGTGGATTATATGAATACCTTGGGGTTAGTGATAGAAACAAACCTTACCTATCAAACTTTACATTTAGCGGACACCCTTTATATTCATACGATGGATATATTAACATAAGAAAGAGACAACTAAGAGACGTGCTTAATGACGCTGGAGCATTGAATTATGAAAGAGGAGTGTATCAAGATGGTGTAATTACATATGTAGAAACTGACCAATTCGTTCTTAAAACCACAACGGAAGCAGTTCCAAAAAGGTCGTTATTTAGACCTCCAGCAATTTGGGGAGTATAATTAAAATCTAAGTATATTATATATGACACCAACTAAGGTATTTGATGACTTTACATATTGGGAGCGATTTAAGCACTGGGTCAAATCATGGTTTGATTAGATTTTGACATACAAGTCCGCCGTAGAGGGTAAGTAAACTTGCCCAATAATCTTAAGGATTTTCTTTCTTTCTTTTATTGTTTTCTCCTTTTTCATAAAGTCAGTTATAAAGGACTGCCTTATAATGTTTAGTGTCATCTCTTTGTTGAGCAATCTTTGGGTCGTAGTTGTTATGGCGTTTGTGAGGTTGGTCTGCGACATAGATTGACCTTGGGTGTTAGTAAGAAACAAAGAAGGGTTGTTGGAGTAGTTCGCATACCACTTAGTGATAAGGCGCTGTAAGATTACGTTGTCGGGTTTGTAGATAATCTGTCCTATAGTTTTGGCGGTCTTATACTTATTGAATATGAATGTATATTTGTCGTCAAATCCCTTACATATATAGTTGTGTGTCCGTGGTAAGGTGTCGGGGTTCTCGTGTTGTTCTGTTATATATTTTACATCTAAGTAGTTGCCCAACCTTACGGGCAGACCCAACACATACAACGCTATAATAAGATAGTTCCTATACTTTGTAAAAGCGTGTTGTCCGCCTAAGTAATGTTCATTCAAACTAAGGACCTTTTTTTTAAGTAAAGGAAAGTCCAACCAATTCTTTCGCTGTTGCTCGGTAAGGACATTGTCGTAGTTATACAAGTTGCGTATCTCAACATAGTCATTAAGGTATTGTCTATAGGACTGAATTAGTTTGGGCGGAGCACCAACATAGTTCAACCAACAAAGTAGTCCGTGAAGTGTAGCGATAGATGTGTTGTATGAGAACTTGGCATTGAGGTTGAGTATGAGACTTTCAGTGTCCTCAAAGTCATAGTATGAATTCCATTCGCTTATGGGTTTGTCGTAGAGACGCTCAAGTCGCCTTACATTAGATATCATATTTTTCTCACTATAGGTTGATGAAACATTAGAGCGTGATAAATAGTCTTTTATAAAATCTTCCATATAATATATGGAAGAAGTTAATTTAGAAAATTCAGAGGAAGAGGGTGAAATAATGACTGAGCAACGCTACAGAGAATTAGCAGACCAGTTCTTAGCGACCTTTAAAAGTAAGGACAAGCAATATCGAGAGGCACTTGAAAAATATACTAGCGTATTCAAAGCACTGGCGACAACTTATGGAATACTCAGACTTATAGATAACTACATGGAACAAATGGTTTTAGAAGGACCCGACCACTTAGTAAAAAAGTTAGTCGAGATGGGCAGAGCACAAGCGTCAGAGGTCATTGAGGAAACTTTAGGAGTTTTACCCGACACAGAGGTCTAATCAAAGCGAACCAAAACCTTCTTATATATTGGCAAAGGTTCTTTCAACTTCTCTAAGTATTTTATCGGTAAGGACAACTCGGGGTTTGTAATTAGGTGTGTGCTTCTACCATTCATATAATTGTAGAGTGTGCTACGAGAGACACCAAGTTCAGATGAGATAGATTTCATTGTAGTGTAATATCTTACAACTTCTTTATTGTTTTCTTCATCTAAATATGCTGCCTTAAAATGGTAGTTATTTGCGTTCTCAGTTCGGGGCATTATGTTATATAATGTTCAGAAAATAATCTTTATATCTAAACTAAAAATGTTTTTTATTTTTTATCTTACAATATAATATAAATGTCCTATAGTCAACTTTTAAGTCAATATGCCGATAAGATGAATTCAGCAAGAGCACATACAGAGGATTACGCTAAGCAAAATCAAGATATGAAAGCACAAACATTACAAGAGAAGTTTAACTCTATAGCAGAACCACTCACTCAAGGCGCTGAAGGTCTTAGTAGTTTTGGTGCCGCATTCCATACTGGGCGCAAGATATACAACAAAGTTAAGAACGCCCGTGCTAACGCTGCTAAGGCGGGTAAACCCGAAGAACCATCTACAAACCCTAGTTCGGAAGGCGGTCCTACCGATAGTGCTGCTTCCCCATCACGTGCTGCCGCTGATGACCCAGCGCCTACATCGATAGAACAAACTGGAACACAAGGTGCCTCTGCTGGTCCAAGTGATACCTTAGGTAGTATCCCCGAAGAACCTATTGGAGGTCAAAGGGTCTTAAGCGCTGCCCAAGAAAGCGACCCAGCGGGTATTAGTGCTCAAGGTGCCGCAAGACAAAACGCTCAGACCTCAACAGCAAACGCCGAAGATAGTGGGGCACAACGCTTAGCATCTAAGGCAAGTCCTTCAACAGAAGAAGGAACAACTCAAGTAGGTCAAGCGGGAGAAGGTGAGGCACCTACAGATACACTCGCTGGAACTGGTAGGGCAACTGGTGCCGATTTGTCCTCAGCGCCCGGGAGTGGTGATGCCTTTTCAGCACCAAGAAGTTTAGGACAATCGTTTGTTAAAACTACTGGCGCTGATGCTNAAAGTGCTGCCTCAAGTGGTGCTGATGCCATTGCCCAAGCGGGAACTGGAGCAGAACAAGCAACATCAACTATATTACAAAAGGCGGGAACTAAGGCACTTGGTGGTATCGCCGACGCGGCACCCGAAGCACTTGACTTTTTAGGACCAGTAGGCATGGGCATAGGCGCAATCACTGGTTTAGTTGATTTATTTGAAAACATCTTTAACAAACCTAAAACTCCCGAAGAAGAAACACAAACTGGCGCAGCAGCGGGTGAGGACGTCGCCGCAGAACAAAGAGCAACTCAGTAAGACACTTTATTTTAAACTATACATCTCCATCTAATCCCTTTATTCCATTATACCTTTCTTTATATTCTGTTCTACTATAGCAAGTGCTATAGCAACATAACTTACACCTTATTCGCCTTATTAACTCTAACAAGAACTCGTAAAATGACATATAAATATAACTTAGAAATTAGTTTATACAATGGCGGTGAAAGCGGTTAAGGCGGGTGAAGATTTTTTATGGTCTCATTTTGAAAATCTTCACCGACCTTTTTATACTTTTATGGTCTAAAATAGTGAGGCGGTGAAGAAATGAAACTTTTTTATAAAACTTTTATCCAAAAAAAATTTTTCAACAAAAAAAAAAAAAAAATACAATGAAAAATTTTTCTACAAAGAAAGTTTTGAAAAAAACTTTCATTTCTTCACCGCAGTGTCAATTCCTTATGATTTCGCAAATGTCCAAATTGGGAATGGTCTGTGATTGCGGTGGGGGGGACATAGTTTTTTAAATGGGAAATAAAAAAAAATTGATTTTTAAATTATATAAATATAAATACAATATGAAATATACTGAATAACATGGAAAACACAAAAATAAAATCTATGACTACTTTAATGAGCGATTATACACCCGAGAAAGAGATATGTAATGTAGCACTTTTACAACATGTCTTAGATAACCAAGGCGATTATGACCTTAGCACCGCTGACTTGAACCAAATGAAGCGTATTTTGAGGCGAGCAAACAAAGACACTGGGCGATATGAACCACTTTACGAGCAAAAAGGTGCGAACTTAGTGGGTCGAGTGTTCTGTAAGACTGGATTATGTGCTCTTAGTCGAGAGTGGCGTAATGCTCTTGCTTACAAAAACTACTTAGATGCCGATATGGTCAATGCTTCTTACTCGATTGCCTTACAGATGGCGAACAAATGGGACTTACCAACTGACAAACTCACTGAGTATTGTAATAACAGAGACAACTTTCTTATGGATTACATCAAAAGTAAGAAGGAACGTGGCATCAAAATCACTAAGGACGATGCTAAGATACATTACATCAAACTACTTTTCGGTGTTCCAAGTAAGATGATTGTCAAAAAGTCTCTCGAGTGGGAGTTGAAGTTGCTACAAGATAGGTGTATGACTGAGTGTCCTAAGTTGGTAAAGGCAGTCGAACACGACATGAAGAAGAAGAAAGAAACATATAACAAACGAGGTAAGGTTCTTTCACACGCTATCTTCAATGAGGAGAACAGAATACTTCAACTTGCTATCAAGTATCTACAAAAAGATGGGTATGTTGTTGGGGGCACAATGTTTGANGGGTTCTTTGTTGAGAAGAAGGACGGCATTTGTTTAAATAATCTTAACAACTACTTAAAAGATGTTGAGGATATAAATATAGTATTCACCTTTAAGGAAATGAAAGACTTCCCTAAAGGATTATCGAGAGATTTGATTAACCTTAGTCGGCAAGAACAACTTGAGGCAGATGAACAACGCTACTTAGAACTGCGAGAAATATTCGAGAACACTGAGGGCATTGCTAAAATTAAGTTGCGTAATGGGTTCTTGGTCATCAGACCTAATGGCAACTGCTTTGTAAGTAGCACCGCGCTCAAGGAGATGTATTGTGATTGGAATGTTGCTGAAGGTTTTAGAACTAACTTTATTACGGGCGGTAAGGCACAGAAGTTGTTTATCGAGAACTGGATATTAGACCCAAACAAGCGGATATATGATGACCAAACATTTATCCCATCTATAACTGAGTGTCCCGACAATATGTATAACACCTTTCGTGGTTTCAGTGTTGCCAATGCTTCTAAGAACTTTGACGGCGAATTCACTGAGACAGACCAAGAAGACTATAACCTTATTCTCCAGTATATCAAAAACCTTTTCAGCGAGAAAGGCAGTAAGGAGCAAACCGACATCAACTATGTATTCTTCTGTTGTTGGTTGGCAAACATATTTCAGAACCCAACTAAGAAGTCTGAGATTATGATTGTCCTTAAAGGTAAGAAGGGTATAGGTAAGTCAGACCTAATCAACATGTTGGAGCGTATGTTGGGTGAGGACTTTGTATTCCAAACAAGCGACCCAGCGCGTGAGGTGTGGGGTCCTTTCAATGATGCGATGGAAAGTAAGATTGTCTGTAGTTTGGATGAGGTATGTGGTTTGGAGAATGGTAAGTTCATCGAGCGGTTGAAGGGCGCGATTACTGGGCACAAGATAAACATCAAGAAGAAGTATAAGGACATATCTCGTGAGAAGTCCTACCTTAACTTTATCCTTACACTCAATGATGAGGACACTGGCATCCGTATCACTGATGACAATCGACGCTTTGCTATGTTTGAAAGCGCTATGAAGCGCATCAATGAGAATGACTATAGTAAGTATTATGAGGCACAACGTAATCCTAATGCTCTTATATTGTTCTATCGTATGTTGATGAATATGGATTTGACTGACATTCAGTTTGACAGAGACTTTATTCCTCAGACAGCGTTCTTACTTCGCAGTAAGATGAACAGCATCAAGAACTATCATAGTTTCTTGGAGCAACTACTTATCGATGAGCACACTCGTCATTTCAGTAAGGTGGCAAACAGATGGGACGGCATGTTGATTTGTTTGTGCGGCGACCTATACAAAGGTTATATTAGATATTGTGAAAGTAGTGGTGATATTGACTACAATTCTAAAGTAAAGAATAGTGATTTCAAAAAAGAGATGCTGTCCCTTGAAGGGGTCAGCAGTAAACACACATCTCATAAACCATCTAACATCAATGGTCAGTGCTATATTATTGACGCTTCAGCGCTACGCTATAATCTCCAAGAACTGGGTCTGCCTTGTGATGCTGACACGGAACAAGAGTTCCTAAGCGACTAAGTGTCTAACTATTGTCCTCACATACAAGGTGGCACCTTTTGACTACGAGACGTAATTCTTGTAGGAACTTTTACTTTAGACTTAGGCGCCTCTGACGAAGCGGTATCGCTACCACAACTCTCTTGCGCCTTAGNCTTATGTTCCTTGTCTAACAATTCAGACTTTAATTTTTGCTGGCGTCGCGCTGCTTTCGCTGCCCTTGCCTTCGCTAAGTTCGCTAACATCTTCTCCCTTTCTACCATTTGTTAATATATTATTAGATTTATTTTTTGAGTATAATAACTCAGTAAAGTTTCTATATGCCTCAAGTCTTGGGACATTGATATAAGTAAAATCATAATCTTCTTTTCTACTGGCATTAAATATATTCATAAACTCCTTATTGCTTCCGCCTATAAATGAGAATGCCTCTGCTATCTTTTTTAATTCACTTTCACTAAAAGCGCCTAACAAAAATAGTCCTTGAATTTGATTTCTCAGAGTGGGGGTGAGGTATTTGAAAAATTGGAGCGCAACCGCTATAGACAACCTACCCTCGGTCTCTAACTGCTTAGACCCAACATGCCTATATCGTGTAATCAATTGTGTGAACTTATCGGGTTTGCCCGCCTTCTTTTGAGTAATCCCACTCTCTGCCATAGCATCATCAATAACAAGTAAGTAATGTCTATCTATCTTATCGTTCTCAATCATAGAGAGTATCTCATCAAGTAAGGTATCTGTATAGTCCTCAAAGTGATAATCAAACTCTTCTATCATATATTTCATTTGGACATCGTTNTTAGCGGTGCTTGATATAAGTATCCTTACATCATAAAGGTCGCCTCCCATAAACCTTGGCGACAGATACAATGAGTTGAGTAAGGTGCTCTTACCACTTCTAATAGAACCAAGTAAGACATTGAAATGAACTCTATTAGGTAAGGGATAGCGGTCGTCGCTTTCACCTAACTTGTCCTCATCTATCTTAATTGGATATACATTTAAGTCTCTAAGTCCTTTTTCCTTAGTAGTCATCTATATATATAAAATATATTTTTTTAAAATACTTAAACATATAACAAATACACTATATAACAAAATGCCCAATCTACCCTCTGAAATCGATGCCCTTTTCCAAGAATACTTTGACTATATGTGTGATGAAAATGAGCGACCCCATAAAACCCTAAGCGAGGTTGATATTCTGTCTATTCATGTTGTGTTCTTAAAACTACAATCAAAACTAAATAAACATTTTACTGAGGAGAAAGAAGTAGACCCTATAGCGTTTGTTGAGGACTACAAAATGAAAATGACTGGGACTGAAAGGAAACTATGGGACAAATGGGATAAGGAGAAAGAAGAGAAAGCGTGGGGTGAATTGACCTTACCAACAAGTCTTCAGTAAGATAGTGTGCCACCATTTGCTCTTATCATATCTCGCATATACTTCTCTAACTTAGATGGTTTGGAGAAGTATTCTTCGGGAATGCTGTCAAGAGCGTTAGCAAACTGGTCAAAGTCTTCCTCATCACTAAAGTTCTCCAGTATCCTATATTTGTTTGTATCAAACTTCAGTTTGCGTTTCTGTGCTGCCTTAGTGAGGACCTTAGAGCGTGCTTGTTCCATACGGGTCATCTTTGCTTGTTCCTTTGCTTGTTTCTTTTGTTTTACATTGTTGGCAATTGCCTCATTTTCTTTTAACTTTGCTATTCTTCTTTCTTTGACCTTAGCACGCCCAGCGGCAAGTGCTTTCTTTTGTTTTTCACTAAGTTCTTTCTTGGCGGGTTTTTTAAATACCTTTTCCTCAATGTCCTCAATCTCGAATTGAAGTTCCTCTCCCTCTTGTATTGGTTCCATATATTATATACTTAGAAAATTATTCTCCTAATTCTTTCTCCGCCTTACGCTTTGCCTTACCGATTGCTTTTGCTATTCTTATCCTTTCCTTTCTTTCTCTGCGTGCCTCAAGTTGTTTCTTTCTAATTCTCTCTTTGAAGTCCTCTACTGAGATTTTTGGTTTAGGGTCGGGTTTAATTACCGCCTCTTGAGGGGTTGGAGCAACCATTGCCTTAATTATTTCGGGTGGTTGTAAGACTTGTTTAGGTCGTACGACATCAGCGGGAGTAAGGTCTTTGGGTAGTTGCTTNGTTGCGATGTAAGCATCTAAGTTGCCTCCTCTNTGTAATTCTAACAATTGTTTGTCAGTAATGTATCTAAGACGTTTACCTACATCAACCTTTTTGTCGCCTATAGTTCTTCTACCCCTTAAACTTTGTCTCAACGCTCTACTTTCTTTAAGGTCCTCAACAGATAATCCAACTTCCTTAGCAAGACGTTCTCCATAAGTTCCTTGTTCTTCAAAACCTTTCCCAAGCAGATTAAGTTCTAATGTTTTAAGGTATTCTTTATTAAATTTCAATCTATATCTGTCCTTAGCGAGTTTCTCCATATTATCTATATCACTTTCAGACCAATCTACATTTTGATATTCAGCGTCCTCAAGTAAGTATCCACCAAGTTCCTCTATTCTTTCATCAATAAATTCTTTATCTTGAGTATTATCATCGGGCACCTCTGCCTTAAGTTCAAACATTTTACTAAGTTCTTTAAAATTATCACCAAAAATAGCGGCGCTATCAGCGTCCTCTAACTGGGGAACAGCACGTCCAAGCGCTTCCTTAAGGTTNTCTGACAACGCTTCAATATNACCTTCTAAGGTCTCTATTTCATCTTTTGTATCAACTATTTTCTCTCTTCTTTCCCTATCTTGGTCTTTGATGTTTCGCTCCTCAAATAATTCTCTTGTATCAATGCCAAATTTGCCTCCAGCAACTCTACCAAGTCTAACTTCAGCACCTCTTCTAACTGCGAGGTCTGTAAATATTGGAGCATCTTTTCCCGCTAAAATTGTTTGACCTTCTTCTAATTGACTTCTCAAAGGTTGTTGAACTTCGGGTTTGAATTCTAAGGACGGAACTCTAAGGCGTATCTGCCTTATAAGTTCTTCCTTAGACAAATCATTGTATCTTGGAATGGTCAAATCCTTATTGTATTTTGCCACTAACTTTCTTAAGGCGGGGACACTAAGCGCCTCTAGTTTTCCTTGTGGTATATCATCGGCGCTTGGTGTATCTTTAACTTCGCCCTTTTTAGTTATAAAATCCTTTTCAATATTTGGTCTTATTCTTCTAATCTCTGCGATAAGTTCTTCTTTTTTAAGTCCTTTTGGGTTCTTGACCTTTAATGAACCAAGTTCCTTAGCGATTTTTCTAAGGGTCTTTATGTTAAGGTCTTCCAATCTGAAAAAGTCTGTTGGTTTCTTACCTCTTATCAAATCTCTTATCTCAACATCAGTTAAGGTTTCTTTAAATATTCGTGTCTTTGCTCTTGTAAGTTCTTCTCTTGTAGAAAACTTTTCTACTTGACGTGTTTTAGTCTTCTCTTCTACTTTTTGAATGCCCTTAATTTGAGGTGTAGCACGTATTGGTCCTTTCTCCAATCTCTCATATAACGCTGGACGAAACTCTTTATCTTTCTCTAATGCGTCCTCATACCTTTCCTCATCAAAATCTCTTCCCGTTCCAAAGCGTTGCCTTATCAATCTTTGTTTGTCCTCAAGTGTAAACTGCTGACCTTTGGCATAAATGTCTGCTGGTAGTTCATCAACGCTAAGCGGCGACGTCGCCGAAGCATCAAGAGGGAAGCGTTCTCCAAAAGGTTTTTTCAATAATTCATCAAGACGTTTATCTCTCGCTGACATATATTATAAACAATGATTTTATTTTGTAATAGTAAAGTTAATGACAGAATTACTTAACTCTGAACTAAGATTTTCAGTAGCACTATCAACTATCTTTATCCTTATTGAATTGACATTGATAGGATTATTGTTAAGGTCATTGATTATAGGAACATAAGGTTGATATGTTGATATAACATTTTGTGTTTCATTCTCAATCGGTTCAATGATTGTTCCAGTAGAAAATGGGGAAGGTAAGTTAGCAAGGATTGCCTTACGGAAACCGCCTTGAGCAGATGCCTTAACATTCTTGTATGCTGAGATAGGTAAATCAATAAATATTGAGTAATTATCTCTCTTCCAATTTACATCTAAGTTTGTAAGAATATTGACTATTCTTAATAATCCGCTGTAGTTAATTGAGTTGTCAGTTCCTCTAAGAATGATGGCGTTCGGGTGTAAGGTGAAACTAACAAAACCTAAGATTTTCTGTAGTTCAGAACCTAAGGTCACGCTGTATCTCTCGATAATAGATTGGGGATTAGTTGTATTGTTATTTGAGTTGATGTCCTTTTTAAATGACTTGAACCTTACAGCACTCCAACCTTCATCAGCAACATCGGCGGACAACATAACATTAAAAGGTATTTGGGAGTTAATACTTACGGCGTCTGTGTAAGCAACACCAGCGGCATTACCAGCAGTTGCCTCCAATAAGGCATAAGGTAAGAAATAACCTTCTGTCTTACTATCATAGATAACATCTCCAGCGGTATCAGTTGAGAAGGACTGATGAACTCTGAAGTATAATCTTGGTGAGGTTTTGTATTCATCATTATCGTCATAAGCAATGTAAGTGTTAAAGTTGTATGCGGGAAAGGCACCCTCTCCATAGAAATCAACCATAGGAGCAGACCAAGCAAGTTCCATCGAGTTAATCTCATTACCTAAACTTGTCCAGTTCATAATTGTGCCTTCTCCAGTGTTCTTAGCGACATATAACTCGACATTACCAGTTAAAGGTCCTGAGACCAAAGTAATGAATGCTTTTGGTATGCCATTGGCATCAGTATCTAAGGCAGTATTAGCAAGGGCGGCGGCAGTTCTTGAGGCGGGGGGAGCAGAACCAATGCCTTGGGCATATTCCTTAGAGTATAAGGAGAATGCTATTCTACCTTGCTGAGCAGAAACACCTCCAGCATATTTTAAAGGTAAGGCACCTCTCATAAATATAACATTAGTTTTGTAGTAGTCATGGACGGCATTTTCAAATTGATAATGGAAGTAATGTTTGCTAAAGTCTGTAGCATAGGCGTCAAATGTGTTAGCGACACCACCAGTTTTAAGGAAGGACTTATTACCAGTAAAGGCAGCATTGATTTGAGGTGAACCCGAAGCGTCAAAGGTTGTCCTTACATTGCGGTCTTGTTGGGCAAAGTATTCTCCCCCTAATTCATAACCAAAGGCAAAATTAGATTGCCCACTATCTCCTTCAACATATCTAAAGTTTTCTTCATTGGGTGTATAATATTGAAGGTTGTTATCTGCTGACGCTGTGCCATTACTATCTAATGCTTCTTGTAAGGCAATGTCAATCTTATCAGCAAACTCACTAAATGAGTATGTTCCCGCCGCGATTGTAAGTGTTTTTGAGGTTGAACCTTGATTATCAAAAACCTTATTGTCGGCAAATCCACCGCTTGGAACCTTACGTGGAAAGACGTCCTCACTTAAGGCAGTGATAGTAAAGGTATCGGGTTGCCTTAAAACAATCTTACCCGCCCTTGTTAATTCTGCCCAGTTAAGTTGTATCTTAGAGTTAGCGTCAATGTCTATTGGTTCTCTAAATCTTGTAGTAAATTCAAATCCATTACCTTCGGGAGATATCAAGTTAAAGTTCATTTTATATTATAACTAAAGAAAATTATATAGGATAATATTATATGTTGAAAAATAGCACAAATACCTTGAAAAATAGCACAAAAACTACACCCGAAGAGGCAAGAGGTATGAGGACAATTCTATCTTATGTTCCCGTCGCATTTGACGAAGTTGTTGCGAAGAAAGAGAAAAAGAGAAATATAGAAACAATTTTTAATAAAGGTTCCAAAAAAAAAAAAGTTAAAAAATAATTATCTATACTTATAATATAAAAATGTCTTATAGCGCCTATTCAGAAAATGATACTGGAATGATGGGTTCATCTATTCAACGCCTTACCGATTATCGCCTTACCGATACAGAGAATATTATGGAAGTAAGAACAGAAAGAATTTTCCCCATAAACTCCTCAACATACAAACACATATTNAGATTAGATACCGCTGGATTTTTAGATAAGTCCTCAATGCTTACATTCAAATGTAATGCCAAAGACGGCGTCGCAAGCGCTAAGAACCTCCGCCTTAACTGCTTCAATGGGGTTTTAGGAGCAATAAAGAGAGTTCAATTACATTTTGGAGATTTCGAAATCGCCAACCTTACTGAGGCGGGAAGATGGGCAACCTTAAATCACCTCTATAAGTTAAAGACTGATGTTCAGAACAAGAAACTCTCACATTACTTAGGTAATCAATTACACTACGAAGTCCTTGCCGCTGACGACACAACTAACATGGCAGCGGGTAATGGACCTACTGGAGCAATCTATCCCGATAACACTCGCTCGGGTATGAACTATGGCAACTTCTCAACTGGTGCTGGTGCCGCAGTCAATTCCTTACAGATAACTAATGACGCCGATGGAAACTACCTTATGGCAATCCCCTTAGGTATGCTCTTACCCGCCTTAGATAAGAGGGATATACCACTCTTCCTTTTTACTGACTATAAGGTCTTCCTTGAGATTGAATTTGAGAGCGATAGTAGTAAATTTGTTAACGCCGCTTCACAGAATAACTATGCTGGTAATGAACAACTTAACGCTGCCGATGGAGATGTTGTCTTTAGTAAGGTAGAATTGGTAGTAGATTACTTAATCTTCCCAAGTAGAGTTCAAGAGGACTACCGCGCTAAGACCGCTGCTGAGGGCGGACTTACCTTAGATTTTATGAATGTAATGAACATTCAGAAAAGTCTTAATGCTGGAAGCGCTAACGTCAATCAAGCACAAGACTTCAGACTTAACGTCCTTGACCAAGAAGTCCACTATGTCCAAATGCTCAAACAACTCCCCGACAGCAATAGAGAGCGTGTATTATTATCTCAAAGAAGCGACGCTGTATCTATCAATACTCTTCAATATAACATCAATGGAATAGATGTGTTCCCAACTCCACAGCACTCACCACTCCAGCACTATAACCAATTGTCCTATGTATTGGGTAATGACCTTCAAGTAATCAAACCCTTATACTGCTCAGATGTTAATACAGAGTATTCCTTACTCTCACCACCTTTAAGTAATCTTTTAGGTAAATACAATGTCTTAGCACTTGACCTTTCAAATGGAGAACCAACCATCGCTGGAGGCGGAACAATTATAGGACAATATCCACTTATTGTTAAGTATACTCGTAAAGGACACGGCGACATCAATAGTAATATCAATAACACTCCTCAGTGCGCCCTTTCCGACATTGGCGCCTTAAATATTTCATTCTTTGTAGGAACAACACGCCTTGTTAATGTAAGGTCAGTTGCTGGTGGAGGAATGAGTATCGTTGTAAGTAATATGTAATTTTTAGTTAAAGATTTTTTATATTATATATCTATATGAGCACTCAATATATAGATGTTAATGCCGTAAATAGTTCAGTAATAGACGCAAACTTTAATAATAGGTTTGAATATAGACTTAATGAAGGTATGGAATTACCAACTGGGACATCTATCTCAGTTCAATCTTCATTCATAAACAAGAAAGGTATCACTGGTGGTAGTATTGAGATAGAAGAAGACATTATTGAAGAACTTCATTTTAACTATTATGGTGTGGATACAGATTATCAAACCTTGGTTCAAGAACCTCAAGACCCAGCACACATTACCAATTTCAATCTATATGTAAAGTATAGCGACCCACAAAATCAAGACGACGCAAGAAGAGTTTATGATAATGTAATTGACCCTTTAACAACTGGTAATATAACTAGTAGACCTTTTGGAGTTCAAAATGGTAAGGTAGGTAGGACAGAAAGTGTTATGCCTTTGGTTAACTTTGTAAAATCAACAGATGGAATTATCTGTGTGCCTATGATTGGAGTAATCAAGATAAAGGTTCCTAAAGGAACATACTCGGTTCAATCCTTAGCGTCCTTAATTGAGGACCAACTTAATGGGACAAAAATCTTAAGTGGATTTTATGGAGATAATGATACTAACTTTATTGAACTACAAAAAAGTCTTGGAATAAATGCGGGAATACCAGTTAATAATGTTTGTAATACTTTAATAAAGGCAGAAGAACCTTATGTCGCACCTAAAAATGGAACTAATTATAACACTTCATTTCCTACGAACCCTACCACTGGTCCTTTAGAAGCAACACCTTATTGGTCAGCACTTCATTTCTTTAATGATAGTGTTCCTAAAGACCCACCTACCTCGGGGAAACCTTCAGATGCTTCATTCAATGCTAATAATACACTCTTTACAGACCAACTTAGTTTTAAGGACGTCCTTACTGCCCCCGATGGAACTAAGGAATGGGTTTCGCCGCTCCGTCCTTTGACTGCTACAGATGGTATTAAAATGTCGGCAATTATGATTACACCAAAACATTATGATAGTATAAGGCAAGGATTTGTTAACGCTACTGACGCACAACTTAGGTCAAGTGAATTTCAGTGTCTTCCAATGTATTCTCATTTTAAGAACACCTCATCTGCCAATAATGATTTTGGATTTAACGACAGCACTAATAAACTTTACTATCAAGGATTTAGTGCTATGCGTAATCAAGCGGAATTTAATGCTGACCCAAATAACTTTATATCGCCAGCAGCGGGGATATCTAATTATGGTGTCCTAACAGACGATATTCACTTCCAAAAGATAGCAACACCTTTATTTTGTAATACAAGAATTAACTTCTTTGATGTAGGAGTTCCAGTTGGTGCTCTTACTCAAATCAGCATAGACTATGATACCGACGTGTCCTCATTTGAACTATCAAGACTTCATACTCCAAGAAGGTTTCCTTCTCACGATAAATACGGCAACTCTCTTAAGGCACAACAAGGACAAGAGGGTATTTACTTTAAGAGATATCCAACGGGTAATTTCTTAAGGACAGATGTCTTTCACGACATCTATACCAAAAATGACGCTGCTGTAGCAAATGATGTTGCTGGGGTTCAAGAATTACTTACAGACGGACCTATCATTGGAGAGACATATAGGGAACTTAATTCTTGCCTTCAAAACATTATGAGTAAAACTACTGGCATTCAGATATATAATTGGGCATTTAAGACCGCTAAGAGACTTGGAACTAAGGTCTTATCAAATACTCAAACAGATACTATAAGAAACTTTGATGAATTTTTTAACAGCGAAGAAGAGGCAAGACTTGCCTTCAAAGAGACTTTATGGGGTAGAATAGGTTTCACTTACGACCAACTTCAAAAACCATCTAACTGGGGTAATTCAAAGATGTATTATCAAGACCAACCAAACTCGGGATTTACAACTGGGGCAGATGTAGATAGTAGTGTAATCACAAGTATTTCTACATTATTTAACTCCTTCAATGCCGGCACAAGCAGCGANAGCGACAGAGGGCGTCCTCTTCCAACCCTTAGTAATGTAGGCATTCAATTGTATGAGAACTTAGATGTTAATGTCCCAGCAAATCCTTTCAACAATAACGCCCATGGTGTTGAACCACAAGATGTAGTCTTTAGTCCTTATCAAGGGTCTTTCTATTCTCATGCCGTTATGATACCAGTAATTACCACACCTAAGAAAACTATCTCAGACAACCTACCTACATTGAGTAAGGACGGATACTTCATTGTGTCCTCAAACATTATTGGGGACAATGATATAGCAAAGAAGGCAGACCCAGTTCCAATCTTAGATGTTGTTCCTCTTACTTCTCTTAACAATCAAGACTTCATAGTAGATAGAACTGAGATAACACACACCTTATCAAATCCTAAAGTAATCAACTCCATAAACATCAGCATTCTCAAACCCGACCTAACAAATCCAGTCTTAGAACCTAACTCAAGTGTATTACTTAAGATAACTAAACCGCTACCAAAATCTACAGAAGTTCGTGCTGAGGCGATAATCAACGATGTCGAGAAAGGTATTCAATCAGAGGTAGATAAAGAACTACAACAATCAATTACGCAATCCCAACCAAAAAAATAATCTAAGTTATTAGTATAAAATGCCAGTTCAGAGAATTCCTTTCAGTATTCCTCCACTCAATGAACAATCAACAACCGCCTCCGCCGCTGGTGTCCTTACTGGTGGATTTAGATTTAATGGTAATCCTAATGTCAAATTCAGTGTTCCAGCACAACCTCGTATGTTAGATACAAGCGAGATGTATCTTACTGGACAGATTGTATTTATGGACCCAAGCAATGCTCCTCTCTCTCTTGCTGATGGTGAAGCAAACTACGCCGACAATAATGGTGCTAACTTAACTAAGGCAGCAAACACTAACATCTCACCTTGGGGTGGTTGCGAGAATGTTATCGAGCGTGTCTTTGTTCAGACTAAGAAGTCTTCAGTTGAACTTATGACCCACAACAACTATCCTATGTATGTTAACCTTGCTAATGGTTATAGAAACAATCAAGAGGATTACTTACGCTCACCTCTTACAAGATATTTAGGTAGTGGAACTGACGCTGACTTTATTAACAGACACTCAGTAATTCAACCAAACGCCACCTCAGCAGCAGCGGGAGCAATGACCAACCTTGATAACTTCAATGACCAAAACTTTGGTCAGTTCTTCTCATTCAAGATTGATACCTCACTCCTTAACAACAGAAAGATGCTTCACCTTGGGGACGACCACTTAGGCGGTCTCCTCATTACTTTAGAACTTGCTAACCCCGATGGCGTCCTCTTCCAGCGCTTTAGAAAGATGGACTTCGCTCAGCAGACACAAGCAGACATTCGCAACTCATTCTATGTCCTTAGAAACCTTAGACTTGAAGGTCGCTACGTAGTTCCAACACCCCAAGAACTTAGTGCCTACCAATCACCAGTTGGTCTTAACGAAAGAATTAACCTCATCAACGATGTTAACTCATCAACTAATAGTAATACTTACACACCCAACTTAGGCGCTGTTAAGGGATTTGTTAACCTTTTCTTGGATGATGACCAAACTAACAACATTGCTCAATCACAATCTAACTTCAGAGTTCCATTGGGTCTCGAGAGTTATACTCAAGATAAGAACAACATAAGAGCACCCGAAGACTTTGTTATCAATGTCCAACCTAACCAAGTTGAGAGCACTGCCGACAATAGTAGTTTAGCATCAGTTAACCCCATTAACCTTGCCAGTCCAATCGATGCTATGGGAGACGCTGAAGTCAGACAGCGCTTCCAGCGTGCCTTACTTGATGGTAAGTTAGCAGACCACACCTCTGCTTCATTAAAGATAACAAATGATGTAATGGTTGAAGACCAAGACGCTAGCGCCGCTGGTGCCGATGGTGTAGGTAATAATACTAAGTGCGACCTTATGGGTATAGGTTTGGATTATACACACGCCTTAGGCAACGCCTCAAACTTTAAGAACCAAGATTACACACTTATAATTAAATCATTGGTCAATACTGGTAATACACATGTAGCAGCAGATAGACGTAGCAAGACAGAATTACAGCAGACTTACATTAGAAACGCTGCCGTCCTTGACCAATCAACTTTATCTAAAAATATGTAAAATTTTTTTTTCTTTTTTTATATTATAATGACCTCAAAAGCAAAACTTAGAGAGCATATGAATGCCATATCTGTCAGAGAGATTAAGAAACTTATTGCCAAATACAATAAGGAATTAGATATTAGAGAATACGGAACCTTAAGTAAGTCTGCCCTTATATCCGCTACGACTGGAAAGAAACCTTTGAACCAAGCATTGTTATCCAAACTTGTTAGAGATGCCGAGAAGGTTAGAAGACAAACCAATCCAAAGAGCATGGAGAAGGACGACGAACCAAAAGCACTTAAGAAACCATCTCCAAAAAGAGTAGGACAAACAAAGGGCAAAGTTAGTAAAGAAATCCTTGACGAAGTTAAGGGTAAAAAGAAAGAAGAGAAGAAGAGAGTTGGTCAAACCAAGGGGAAGGTTAGTAAAGCAATCTTAGATGAAGTTAAAGGCAAGAAGAAAGAGGGCAAGAAGGATTTGATTATGTCATTTGAACAAGGCGGAAGAGTTAGAGACGAGAAGGGTAAGATAGTTAAGAGGAAAGAACGAACAGACAAAGGTCAAAAGAGAGGACCCGCCAAAAAGAGAGACTATGACCCAAAGAGTTTACCAAGTATGTCTAAGTTTATAAAGAAAAGGGGCAAAGAAATCGCCGCTGGGGAGAAAAAGAAAGAGGAAAAAGCAAAACCAAAGGCAGCACCCTTAGATAGATATAGAGTTCGCAGACAAATCGCTGAGAGCGCCGCCGCAGCGGGTAAGGAGAGAAACCTCAAGAAGGCAGCGGGAGATAGATACAAAAAACGTAGAGAAATCTCTGCCGCTGCTGCCTTAGAAGGTGCTCAAAGAACAGCGCAAAGAGGTGCTGACAAATCAACTGCTTTAGATGCTTTATTAAGCATTGCCAAGACCTCAACCGCTGGAGGTAGATTAGGTGCCGCACGTAGTTTAGTTAACATTAGTGCTGGCAAAGACCCAAAGGCAGCAGCAAAACCAAAGAGAAAGAAGAAAGGCATTAAGTTTGTTGTAAAATAGGTAGATGTCCAAAATGGGCACGACCTATGTAGTTTTTTTCTATGTTATATTATATGAAAAAGCAATCAATTCAATTAGGCGGTAAAAAGATTACAATAAAAAAAGATGCCTTACGCAACATGTTAGGTGTTCCTCAATCATATAGGTTCAATGTTTCTACTCTCAAAAGGTTAAACAAAACNGATGTAGGTGGTTCATTTACTTTCCAAAACAAACGATTTAAAATGACTACTCTTATGAAAAAGCGCATTACACTTGCTATTACTTTGATGGGTGGTTAGTTCTTCTTGAGGTCAAATATTTCCGCCTTTAGTTCTGTGATATACTTTTCCGCCTCAAAGTTCGCGTCCTCAAGGTCTCTTCTTTCCAAATCTTGTTCAGCGACCTCTTGTCGAAGTTCCTCAATAGTTTGGTCCATTTGCTCAATCTCAAGTGTTAGTTTATGTTCGCCGTCTAGCGCTGCCTTGACCTTTACATATTCCTTAGCGAGTTCTTGAAGGTCATCAATACTTTGGAAGCGGTTCTCTCCCTCATCGTTTTCATAACCCTCACTTAGAGGCGTGTCCTTTAGAATTTCAGTCATTGTGTCCATCTCTTCACGATAGTTAGAAAGAATGCGAGACCCATCACACGGAACTGGTAAATGATGACCAAGGGTTAACAAACACATCTTGAGGTCATCGATTTCCTTGTCCTTTAGCGCCTTGAGGCACTCCATCTCCTTCTGTTGCGCCTCAACGTAGGCGTCTGCCTTTGCCTTGAGTTCCTCATTCTCTTTCTTGAGCGCCCTTACTTTGTCCATCAATCCGCTGGAAGTGTGGTTGTGAAACTCCTTAGAACTTACAACATCATAACACAGATGACTTTCGTCAAACCTTTTGTCCTCATACAAGAAGGGATAAGGTGGTGGTGTTTCGAAGGCGGTCTCAAAACATCCCCATCCTTGGTCATCAATTACTTCGTCCTTATTACATACACAAATGACATAGGGATACTTCTTTTCGTCGTCGTCATAATTGTGCTTTTCAATGACCTTTAGGTCGTCATCACCCTCAGTTAGTTGAACATAGAGTGTGTCCCTTTTGACCCAATAACCATAGACCTTATCCAAATCATAGGGGCACTCAAAGAGTGATGGTTCGTAATCATATTGAGCAATAACAAAGCGCTTAGCGGTGTCCTCATGCTTGTCCTTAAAGTAGTCGTTAGACTTGACCTTAAAGTTGATTGACTTAGGGGATGACATTGTGAATTACTTTCAAATATTGGCAGATGCCAAAATCAATTTTTATGTGGATATATAGAGTGTGTCCAAATCGGACACTATAAAAAAATCTGCTCATATACTCCTTACACGTCGCCTTAGCGCACCTTCGGGTGTCCTTACTGCTCATACGGCGGCGGTGCCTCATTGTCCTCACTCTCACTCTCACTATCACTACTACTATCACTATACCTTCCATAGTCCATCTCAAAGCGCTGGACTGCCTCCTTTAACATTTGGATTTCCAACTCCTTCTCATTGAGTTGCTCCAATGCCATCTTATCGAGGTCTTCGATTTCCTTATTCTGAGTTTCTATTATCGTGTGTTGTGTCTTGATTGTCGAATATAGTGTCTCTATTTTCTTAGTCATCTCGGCGGAGTAGTGTTGCCACGCCTCGTCCTTAGACATCACCTTAGACTTGTCCTTAGTCTTCTTGATTTTGACCTTAGTGCTCATTGTAAAATGCTCGCATTTTTCGGCAGTTTTCAAAATCGATTTTTCGAATGAGCGATAGGTCGTGCCCAAAACGGGCATGTCCTTTCTCGACATGACCTATGTGTCCTTTACAAAATCGATGGTCAATAAAAAACATTTTGTTTATATATACTCTATATTTACTCTTACTCCGACAATGAATGACCCCCCTACCTCCTCCTCCCATTTTGGTTCATTCCCCGTCCTTACTACTTGTAGTCGGAGTTAGTCCACTAGCATCTGCCTTATCCACTTAGCGTGGTCATAATACATCGGAATGGCGTCCCAAAGTGATTGCTCCTTACCCTCTGTCCTTAGAACCTTACCGCCGAACGTTATCTTCGTCTCGTGCTTGACCTTAGTGTCCTTTACCCACTGCTTGAAGTCTTTGCGAAACTTGCCAACAAACATAGCGTGAGCACCGCACTCAAAGCAATCGTCTGACGTTATGAAACACCCGTGTTCGCCGTCATCGGGGTCGTCCCATGAAACACCGAGCGCCCTTACCCACTCTTGCGAGAAGTCCATGTGTCCAGTAGCAATGTAGTGCTCCATCGCGTCGATTGTTAGTCCCTCATATATCTTAGAATACGTGCCATCGACATCGAGCATCTTGGTCAACTCTGCCATCTTACCGATGAAGGCAGTCTTGGACTTACTCGGCGCCTTAGAGTTCCCGCATCGCTTGATGGTTCCATTACAGCGGTCGTCGTGAAGTCGCTTGGCATACTTGCGTCCGAACACCTTACCGCACTTGACGCACTGGTCGCCCTTCGCATACATGCCATCTGACATCATGTCTGCCTCGCTTTCATACCCGAACTCTTGCCACTTCGGTTTGCCCTTCCAGCGCTTCTTGTTGTCGACTGGAGGGCAGACCGCCTCTGACGCAACGCTGTCGCTGTCGCTATCGTCTGACCGCGGGGGCGGAGGTTGACTGACCTTCTTGACCGACATCTTGACTTTCTTGGTTGAGGACTTGACTGAGGACATTGTGTGTGTGTGTGTGATTGGTTGGTAGATGCTTGGATTTTGATTTGGAAAGTCGATTTCAATTTTCTTGAGGAGCGATAGGTCGTGTCGAGAAAGGACACGCTGAGACGGGGTTCGATAGGTCGTGCCTAGATTGGACACCTTGTGCTCGAGGCATCGTGCTGAGGACGCCACTATCGATTTTTGCGACGAGTGATAGGTCGTTCCCAAAAAGGACATGAGGTCTGATGTCCAATCTTGACACGACCTATCACCCCTCCGAAAAATTGAACTCCGATTTCCAAATCAAAATCTCAGCAGACTGACAATGACCGACACGCTTGACCTTCACGCTTGGGTAGAGACCGCTGACGGCAGACTACTGGATTGGGACTTTGAGGCGTATGGCGAAGTCCGACGTATCCGCGACCTCAATGACACGCCTTACTACGTTCCCGAGTGTGGCGAAAATCCCCGCCGAGCGATGGCGCTTATCAGAGAGCACATCAAAGAGCGAAAGGCGTATCTAGGATGTAGCACGAAGCAACTACTTGAGACCTTTTACACGGCGCCTCAGTATGGTTGTTGTTTCTTGAACGCTTACGCGTATGTGTATTTCAATCGGGATTGTAGGGTTATCATTGGTAGCATGGGTTATGAAAAGAAGGACGGCAGTGGTATATGGTGGGAGTATGGACCCGCTAAGATGGGTATGTCTAGGCGGGAGGCGCGGGAAAGGTATCCACTCAACCGCTCTAAGGACATCCAACTCACTGGCAGTCGAGGGTTTGCGAGAGAGATTACGGAGATGTGGAACGCATCAGATGGCATTACTAAGAGAAGCAGAGACCCTTGGAAGAGAGTTCATCACTTTTCGACGACGTGTAAAGTGGGAAAGAACAACATGCCAATGGGATTTACAATTTCAAATGTATTGACCGCTGATGTATAGTTTAAAACATAATGTTTACGAGCGGAGCGGTGAAAAAACGAAGATTTATTATAAAACTATAGGGCACTTTTTAAAAATGCGTGG
>FUFK010038741.1_pt1 | contig 28567 bp, 25 predicted proteins | sample 1021851 | NCBI WGS metagenome assembly FUFK01 (sample SAMEA51879418, study PRJEB19060) | metagenome
TAAAGATGCCGAAAGATATGCAAATGGTCATCCTAACATCGTTCCGTATAATTTATTTAAAAGTAAAAATGGTGAGTTAGCAATAAGTGTTGGAAATGANAATCAATTTAAAATTTTTACAAAATTACTAAAAAAACCAGAATGGGCTACAGACAAAAGATTTGCTAAAAATGCAGATAGAGTTAAAAACAGAACTTTGATTGAAAAAATGATTAATAAAGAATTATCAAAAAAAAATAGAAGCTATTGGTATAATCTATTTTTAAAAAACAACATACCATCAGCCATTGTAAGAGGCGTTAAAGAAGCATTAAATCACCCTCAAACAAAAGATAATGACATGACTTTGAAATTAGATAAGAAAAACACAAAAAGTCTAGAGACGTTAAATACACCAATCCAGATTAATAACCAAAGAGGATTATCCAAACCTAAATACCCACCTTCTCTTGGAGAAGATACCAAAAAAGTATTAAAAAATATTCTTAATATAGATGATGGTGAAATAAAAAAATTAATCTCACTGAACGTTATTAAATAACCCATGGGATCAAATATGTTTACGTTGACTGAAGACATACTCATAAAAGAAGTAGAAATTTATACATTAAAAATTCCTTTAAACAAACCTATTAAAATGGCCGGAATAGTTGTTGATAGTGCTGAAAATCTTTTTGTAAAAATAATAAGTCAAAATGATACGTATGGATGGGGTGAAGCTTCTTCTGCCCCAACAATGACAGGAGAATTCTCACATGGCATGTTCTCAGCTGCTTTATTTTTAAAAAATTTTTTGATCAATAAAACCTTAACATCATTAAACGATCTAGATATTTTAAAAAAATCTCCTCTTTATGAAAACAAAGGAACTAAATCAGCATTCGAAATCGCTCTATTAGATTTAATNGCAAAAGAAAATAATATNCCATTATTTCAATTATTCGCCTCTCAATCAAAGAGACATTCAATACCAATTATTAAAATGGTTGCAGGAAAAACTATTTCAGAAGAATTAGATGATTTTAAAAAAGCCCTGGATGAAGGATTTACAAAGTTTAAGATTAAAGTTGGATCAAATGACGCAAAAACAGATTTAAATAGATGTTCTTCAATTTCAAAAATTGGACATGATAAATGTTTTTTTTCTGCAGACGCTAATGAAGGTTTTTCCCATGAAGATGCTGCAGAGTTTGCTAAAAAAGCAAAAGATGCAGGAATATCTTTTTTTGAACAACCTATAAAGGCCTCTGAAAAAAACATGATCACTGAAATAACAGCGTTTAGCAGTGTTCCTACTTGTTCTGATGAAGGTGTTCATTCTATAAATGATGTTATTGAAATTGGAGAGAAATCAATCACTTCTGGACTAAGTTTAAAAACAATTAAACTTGGAGGAGCTTATGAAGCTTATAAATGNGGAGAGAAAGCTAATGAATTAGGCTTAAATATAAATCTCTCAGGCAAAGTTGCTGAAACAAGTATTGCCAGTTTTGCAATCTCACATGTTGCACAAGCAATTACTCAAGCTAACTGGGATTTAAGTATTACCAATCAATATTTAGTTGAAGACCCTGTTACAACGAATTTAAAAATATCCAATGGTCAAATTAATTTTGAAAANACTGTTGGATTAGGAACTGAACTAGATATTTCTAAAGCTTCAAAGTTTATTCAACAATCAAGTTAATTATATTAAAACTAATTGATCTGTTGTTTTTTTGGTTCTGACGGGCCTGACGGTTTTGACTTTTTTTCTGCTACCATGTTTATTGTAAACATTTTTAGATTTTAATTTATAATTATCATCCTTTCTTACTTTGGAAATTTTATCTCGTGCCATTCTTACTGCCTCTTTATGATCAACAATAGGCAATGGGTAATGCTTACCTAATATACAACTATATTTTGTTTGTTCTTCTAAACTCATTTTCCAAGGTTCGTGTATAAACATTGATGGCACATTTTTTAATTCAGGAACCCATTTTTTAATAAACTCACCCTCTTTATCATGTTCAATTGATTGCTTGATAGGATTATAAATTCTAAGAGTATTTATGCCTGTTACTCCTGATTGCATCTGTAATTGGCTATAGTGTATACCAGGCTCATAGTCAGTAAATAGTCTTGCCAAAACATANCCGGATTCCCTCCAATCAATCCATAAATCATAACTTGCAAAGCTAGTTAGCATTGCTCTCATACGAAAAGTTATCCATCCATTATAAGTTAAACTTCTCATGCATGCATCTACAAATGGAAATCCAGTAAATCCAGTTTCCCATGCTTTAAGTTTATCTGTATTTGATTTTTTTTCTCGCATCCCTTCATAACTTGAGTGCATGCATTTATTTTCAATTGATGGCTGATCTTCTAATTTTTGAATAAAGTGACATCTCCAAGATAATCTCGAACTAAATGCTGATAATCCTCTTTTATTATATTTTAGGCCTTGCTTTTCACATTTATACTTAAAATCTTTAAGTTTTTTGTAAATCTCTTTAACTGAAAGAGTTCCATAGGTNAGATGTGGAGAGAGCCTTGAGCAATACTTATCTGAATTATTAGGGCCAGAAATATTTTGTAAATAATTATCTAATTTATCATTTAAAAATTTATCTAATAATATTAAACCTTCTTTTCTTCCACCTTTTTGATATATAAAATTGTCATCTTTAGAAAACAGACTATTTTCCTTAGTAAGGATNTCAGACTTAATGTCATGATTTAATTTTTTTAATATTTTTGGAGTTTGAAAAATGTTTTTAGACATTCTNTCATTCCTCAATCTAGACCATTCATTTCTGTCATTTAATTTTCTAATAATACCATTTGTTGAGAATTGAAGAAAATTAACATTATTCTTATTACACCAATTCGTTACATTAATATCTCTTTTATATGTCCAGTGGTTTGAAGTTTCTTCATGTGAATAAATTGAAATCAATTCAAATTTGTTTTTAATAAGTTCAAGAAAATTTATAACATCACAATTTAAAAGTAAAAGTTCAGATTTAATTGATTTGATTTCTTTTTTCAGATCCATAAGACTATCGTGAATAAAATACCAATGTCTTTTAGAAGCAAAAGGTTGCTTCCAATAATCAGTTTCAAAAAAGTAAACTGGTATTGTAGGAATATTTGTTTTAGAAGCTTCTAATAAAGGTCTATGATCGTTAATTCTTAAATCTTTTTTAAACCAGACAATTTGACACTCTTGTTTCATTTTAATGATTTAAGATCAAAAATGAAAAAATAAAGGAATAATAATAGATTTTTATTTATTCAAATTCATATTTTTTTAAAATTGTTTCTATATATGGATATGTATTTATGTGTTGATTTTGTTTTTTTAATGCAAATTTAATTTTAGATAAATGATTTTCTTTCAAAAATTTTTTAACAAATTCAAAATGGTTTTTTGCTATTTCAAATTTTTTTACATGATCATAAGCCAAACCTAAATGCAAGTTCCACCAAACAAAATTTTTATGTTGCAAAGGTTCTAAAACATCTATTACTTTATCTCTTTCTTCACTTGTTTGATAACATTGAGCAAGAAGGTAATTGTCCCAAGTTGCATAATTGCCAGTATCTAAGGAATAGGCTTTCTTTCCAATTTCCCAGCAGCCTCTTTGGAACTGACACCTATTATTTTTTACAGATTTTAATTCATCTGTACTTTTATAAATATCTTCTTTTTCGCATTGTCCACCATACGCTAAACTATATCCAATCTTACCAAGCAAATGAGGCCTTTCTCCTGCAAGAGAATATGCTTTTTCAGCAACGTTAAACATTTCTTGCCAGTTGTTTTTATAAAATTCAATCTGTAATTTTGTCGAGTAGCCAAAGGCATGTTCAGGATCCAATATTAATCCTCTATCAATTTCTTTTGATGCTTCTTCTAACATGTACTTGAATTCATTAGTCATAGAAAAAGAAGAATGTTGTGCTCTTTTTCTATCTGCAAGCCAAACCCATGCGTCAGCATAATTAGGATCTTTTTTTATTGACTTTTCAAGACATTCAATTGCTTTTGGATTTAAGGAGGGAGTAACTGCGCCTCTAGCGAAATTAATACATTCGTAAATAGAAATATCACTTGTAGACGTTGAAGCTATTTTTTTATTAATATCTTTAGAGAGTACTGCTCCAGCTCCAACTAATTCATTAATAATTTTTTTAATTATTTCATCTTGCAAGGCAAAAATATTTTTACCTGTCAAATCCCTGTCATATGTTTCAGACCATATATTCGATATGTTCTTCCCATCAATCAAATCAACCTTGACTCTAAGCATGTTATCAATTTGCATGATGTTACCATCTACTAAATAAGAAGCATTTGTTTTTTTTGATACTTCACTTAAATCTTTTGGAATTTTTTTTAAATTCAATATATTCAATGATTTAGAAGACTTTGTTAGTTTTGATCCTAAGTCTTGAGATATACCGAGAGCTAAAAGTTTTTCTTTTTTTGTGTCACTTAAACTTTTAAAAGGAAGTACAACTATTTTACTGGTATCAAGTTTTTTCTCAGTTTCGAAAATTCCAGTAAAAAATAATCCTATAAACACTGCAGCTATAGCACCCCCTACTAGTCCAATAAGTTTTGCCTTTGATGATTGAGTTTTTAATTTTCTTTTTTGTGAAGGGTCTAGTAACAAGTCATATGCATGGAATGTATTTTCTTTGACCTTCTGCTCACCAAGATCATTAAATTCATACTTTGTTTTCTTAGCAACCAAGTCATAAACATTCTTTGCTATTGTTATCCCACCAGGCTGTGCCAAGGCCTCTAAACGAGCGGCAATGTTTACACCATCGCCCATAAGATTCTTGTCACCTTGCTTCACAACATCACCCATGTTTATACCTATACGGTATTCTAATTTGACCTGTGTGGTATCTTTGGCATTACGCTCTTTAATTTTCTTTTGGAACTCTACAGCCATATTGATAGCTGCTACAGCGCTTGGAAATTCTGCAAAGACAGAGTCTCCGCCTGTATTAAATATTCTACCCTTCTGTTTTTTTATGATGGGCTCAATTATTTTATTACATTCATTGAGACTTGCTAAAGTAGCATCTTCGTCTTTTTCCATATGTTTACTGTAGCCAACAACATCCGTGGCAAATATAACAGCAATTTTACGGTCGGTATCTTGAGTAGACATAGATGAGTTAACTATACATATTTAATGCTAATTGAAAATATTTAATTTAACTAAAATTTCCAGAAATTAGTTTTGCACTTTTGAATTCTACATTTTTTGGTTTTTTTCCATAGAATCGAGATATTCTTAGTTGGTCTTTGGCTTCTTCTGTAGCTTCTTGCAGTGATCCTTTAATTGGTCTACTCGACCAATCTCTACCATCTACTATAAATGTTATAATATATGTTGTTTCCATAATATTTACCTACAAATAATTAAATTATATTTTTATTTAATTAATTAATTTTTTCCACCAATTATATAATTCTGGTTTTGATTTTAGATCAACACTCTCACCAATCATTGGTATTAATAAATCTATATTCTTATTTTTAGCCCTTCTTTCAATTTCAACTGGTGGATCGTACCAATCATGCATAGCTAGTGTGAACATACCCCATCCAATTGGTACCAAATATTTTCCTTTTAAATCTTCAAATCCTTTTATAACTTCATTAGGCATGTTGTGTACAGCTCTCCACCTTTCGTTATATTGTCCACTATCCATAAAAACGATATCAAATGGTCCAAATTTTTTTCCTATATTTTGGTAATGATCAGCATAACCAGAGTCACCACTAAAAAATATTGATTTTTCATTGGATCTAATTACCCAAGATGACCACAGTGTCTTTTGTGAATCAATAAAACCTTTTCTTCCAGAGAAATGTTGTGCAGGTGTGCATACAAAATGTAAATCTTCAATAATAATTTTATCCCACCAATCTAATTCAATAATATTATTATTTGGGACTCCCCATTTAAGTAAGTGAGAAGAAACACCTAATGGCGCAATAAATTTTGTATTTTTATCAATAAAATACTTAATTGTATTGATATCTAAATGATCATAGTGATCATGAGATATCAATATGTAATCAACATGAGGCAAGTCATCTAAAGCATATACTGGTTTTTGATATCTTTTTATAAACCAGCTAAAAGGAGAAGCAGATTGAGAAAAAACTGGATCAGTTAAAATTATTTTATTATTTATAGATATCATTAGGCTTGAATGACCAAGCCAAACAAATTTAATATTATTTAATGATTTTTTGAAATCCTCATTTATCAGATTTTTTTTCTCTGGCAAAAATACATTTGGATTTGTTTCATTAGAACTAAAAAACCAATTATTTTTGAGGTTTTTTAATGGTTTTTTCCAAAAACTTCCCTCTTCTTTCATTTTTTCAATAACACCAATTTCTTCATTAACGAATTTATCTTGATTTAAATCATAATTCTCTGATTTAGTTAAAGATAATTTATATTCACCAGATGGTATATTTCCAAATTGTTCACAACTTGTTAGAAATAAAATGCTTAAAATAGAAAATAACGAAGCTAACATAAGACATAAATATAAAATTTTTTTAAACATATTTTAATTATTTTTCAGAATATTCTACGATTGGTGACCAATTTTTAATTAAAGTTGTTTTTTTAAGTAAATTTTCGCATCTACTTTTGTATAAAAAATTGATGTGATCATCAGGATTAATATCAAAAATTTTATTAAATATTTTCGAAGCATTTTTAAATCTTTTATTATGATAATGTTCAATACCTTTTTCAAAGTCTTTAATTGTATCTTTTTTTAGTTTATATAAATTGCTCGCATTACTATCGACAACTTCATATATCGAAAATGACTCGGATTTTCCTTTAACTTTTACAATGTCAACAAATCTAGTAAATAAATTTTTTTGCTTTATTTTTTTCTTTGTATCTTCGCTAATTAAAATATCAGATTTGTAAACTTTCGTTAAACTTTCTAATCTTGATGCAATATTTACTGCATCACTTATTACAGAGCCTTCCATTCGATTAGATTCACCAAGTGTACCTAACATCATCTTTCCTGTATTTATACCAATGCCAATTTTAATTGGGTCTTGTCCATTTATTGAAGATTTTTGATTATAAGAATTTAAACTTTTGTGCATTTCAATAGCTGCAATAATTGCATCTTTCTCAGATGTTTTAAACAAAGCCATAACACCATCACCCATAAATTTATCAATATAACCATTATTTTTTCTTATTAACGGCCCAATATTATTTAAATAAGAATTTACAAATTTAAAATTTTCTTCTGGTGACATTTTTTCTGATATAGAGGTAAAAGATCTAATATCAGCAAACAAAATACTCATGTTAATACTAACCTGGTCTCCAAGCTTAACATCTAAAATACTATCCTTTCCTAAATATTCTAAAAGTTGCTTCGGAACAAATCTTTGATATGCTTTTGTCAGTTTTACCTGTTGTTCAAAAAGTGAATTTTTCATGTCATTTAGTTGCTGTGCCACAGCAAAACCAAACGTAATGAACATTGCTATAAATAAAACACCTACCGAAGAAGATATTATAAACCAAGTTACCCAAGTAAAATCTAAAATAAGATAAGATATCAAAGACACTGGAACCGATAGAAATGGGAGAAGAAATGAAACAAACAAGTATTTAGAATATTTGCTACCTTCTTTCCATAATTTGAATGATAAAATAGCTGAAGTTAGTAATAATAATAAAAAAGGTATTGTTAAAAACTTCATCTGGATAATGCCTGGACCACCTCGATCAGGAGGATAGTTTAACAAATCAAGATATTTTTCAGTTGGCCAATTCAATGAAGTAAAAAAGTTGATTATGACCATTAATAAATAAAATATGATTATAAATATATATACCTTGTCAACTTTTGGAAATGTTATTCTTAAATTCATTGAAGACCTAAAAAATTGTAAAAGTAAAATGAATAAAATTGAAATCTGACATAGCGAAAATTCGCTATGATAAACCCAACGATCTATAGATAACACTTTACCTATTACTAGATTTGTTGTTGATAATATTGAAAGTTGGAACAAGCTCAATGACAACCAAATATATGGACCCTTAGACACTATAAACATAAACAAATAATAAAGTGCAAAAGAAAATACGATCGATATAGTAGCTATGTTTGACAATATACTTAGATATTGTTGGAAACGAACAGTTTCCCAAGTTCCAATACCAATTCTATCTAGGCCATTTGTCTTTCCCATGTACCTATCTAAAGGATTATTTCTAAAATAGTTATAAACTATAGTTACTTCATTTTTAGGTAATAAAATTTTATATTTGTCTAAAACCCTTCCTTCATCAATCCATCCATCAGTTTCAAAATTCCAATAAGAATACATCTTTTCTAATCCATTAAAATCAGTAAAAACCTTTTTTTCAGTATTCCAATTATGAAAAAGACCTATTTCATTTGTATTAAAATTATTTAAAATTTTAAATCTAACCCAATATCCATCAACTATAGATTGGTAATTTTTTAGATTTTTTTCCCAACTTCCTTTTTTGAGTTCTTTAAGAGTTGTATTATGATCGTACCCTTCTAAGTACTCAAAGTGTTTGTATGGAATATTTTCTAAACTTTTTGAGCCAATTGTAAATGGTACTAAAATTTGATCATGACTTTTAGCTAAGGATAATTTTTGAAAAAAAAATAAATTAGAAAAAAAAGAAAAACATATTAGTGAAAAAGATAGAAATTTCATATATTTAAATATATTTTAAAAAATCTTTGAAATAATCAGACATTATTCAAATCCATACTTTTTTAATACTTTTTCATATACTGGGTAGCTTAATTTTTCATTATTATATTTTTTAAATATATCATAAATTTTAGTTAATTTATTTGTCTTAATAGCTAGTTTAACATTTTCAAAATGACCTTCTGCAGTTTTAAATTTATTCTCAAAATGTGATGCCACACCAGAGTGTATTTCATACCAAAATTTCTTTTGATGAGGCATTGTACTCATCATCTTTAATGCACTTTTTCCATCTTTCACAATATTATAACATACCGCTAACATATAATTATCCATAACTGAAAAATTCCCTGTGTCCATTTTATTAGCAGTTAACCCCATTTCCCAACAACCACGATGAAATTGACATTCATTATTTAATGTATCCTTGGGTTGTTCATTGGAACTACTTACATTTTCTAATGTACAATTACCTCCAAATGCAACATTCATTGCTAAATTACTAAGTACGTTTGGATCTCCTGAGTTTTGTTCAAATGCTTTATCAGCTGAATTAAACATTTGTTCCCAATTCTTCTTGTGAAATTCTATCTGAGTTTTAACCATAAGACCTGTTGATGATTTAGGATCAAGTCTTAAGGCATTTTCAATATATTTTGATGCGTCCTTCAACAAATGATTATTTTCTTGATCAGGATAATCTGCATATAAATTTCTGGTTCGCGCAGCTAACCATACCCAGGCATCAGCATAATTAGGATCTTTTTTAACAGATTCCTTTAAACAATTTACTGCTTTCATTCTATCTTTTAAAACTATTTCTGAATTTCGTGCTAGATTTATACATTCATATATCGTTATATCACTGGTTTTACTACTTGCTATTTTTTTATTAATATCTTTAGAGAGTACTGCTCCAGCTCCAACTAATTCATTAATAATTTTTTTAATTATTTCATCTTGCAAGGCAAAAATATTTTTACCTGTCAAATCCCTGTCATATGTTTCAGACCATATATTCGATATGTTCTTCCCATCAATCAAATCAACCTTGACTCTAAGCATGTTATCAATTTGCATGATGTTACCATCTACTAAATAAGAAGCATTTGTTTTTTTTGATACTTCACTTAAATCTTTTGGAATTTTTTTTAAATTCAATATATTCAATGATTTAGAAGACTTTGTTAGTTTTGATCCTAAGTCTTGAGATATACCGAGAGCTAAAAGTTTTTCTTTTTTTGTGTCACTTAAACTTTTAAAAGGAAGTACAACTATTTTACTGGTATCAAGTTTTTTCTCAGTTTCGAAAATTCCAGTAAAAAATAATCCTATAAACACTGCAGCTATAGCACCCCCTACTAGTCCAATAAGTTTTGCCTTTGATGATTGAGTTTTTAATTTTCTTTTTTGTGAAGGGTCTAGTAACAAGTCATATGCATGGAATGTATTTTCTTTGACCTTCTGCTCACCAAGATCATTAAATTCATACTTTGTTTTCTTAGCAACCAAGTCATAAACATTCTTTGCTATTGTTATCCCACCAGGCTGTGCCAAGGNCTCTAAACGAGCGGCAATGTTTACACCATCGCCCATAAGATTCTTGTCACCTTGCTTCACAACATCACCCATGTTTATACCTATACGGTATTCTAATTTGACCTGTGTGGTATCTTTGGCATTACGCTCTTTAATTTTCTTTTGGAACTCTACAGCCATATTGATAGCTGCTACAGCGCTTGGAAATTCTGCAAAGACAGAGTCTCCGCCTGTATTAAATATTCTACCCTTCTGTTTTTTTATGATGGGCTCAATTATTTTATTACATTCATTGAGACTTGCTAAAGTAGCATCTTCGTCTTTTTCCATATGTTTACTGTAGCCAACAACATCCGTGGCAAATATAACAGCAATTTTACGGTCGGTATCTTGAGTAGACATAGATGAGTTAACTATACATATTTTAGCAAAATTAGAAATAAGTAATTTAATCTATTAATTTGATACCTCCACCCTCTTCAGAACCTTGAGAATGAATCCTTAAAGTATTAAAAATATTTCTTCCAAAAGATTGGCTCTTTTTCATATCATTTAAAAGTGAATTTTTTCGTTTACTTATNTCAGTTANAATATTTAATTTACCATTATTTGCNTCTATTTCGATTTCATCGTCATCTTCAATTTTTCCTATAACACCATTATCAATAGCTTCAGGAGTTACATGGATCGCAGCAAGAATTTTACCTGAAGCACCAGACATTCTTCCATCTGTTAATAACGCAACTTTAAATCCTAAATCTTGAACATTTGATAACATCGGTGTTAATGAATGTAATTCTGGCATTCCATTAGCTTTGGGCCCTTGGTTACGAACAACAATAATAACATTTCTATTTAACTTTCCTTTTTCATAAGCTTTTTTTACCTCTTCTTGATCGTCAAACACCAATGTTTTTGCCTTAATGTATCTAAACTGTTCTTTGACAGCTGAAATTTTTGCGACACATTTACCAATATTTCCATTTAACATTTTTAAACCACCATCATTTTGATGTGGTTTTTTTACATATCTAAGAATATCTAAATCAAAAGACTTAACCTGACTTTTTTTCCAATTTATTTTAGAGTTTATGAGTGTTGGTTCAAAAACATAATCAAATAAATTTTCTTTCCAAATTGTTTGGGCAGATCCATCTAATAGTCCATTATTTAATAATTCACCAATTATAAAACTAACACCACCAGCTGCATGAAATTGATTTATATCAGCAGTACCATTTGGGTAAACTCTTGATAATAACGGTATAATTTTTGATAAATCATCAAAATCTTCCCATAAAAGCTTTATGCCAGCCGCCGCTGCCATTGCTGGAAGGTGTAAGGTATGATTTGTCGACCCACCAGTAGCAAGCAAACCTATTATTGCATTAACAAAACTTCTTTCATCAATTATTTTTCCTATTGGCCTAACATCTCTTCCTTTACTATTTATTTTAACAGCTTGTTCAACGGCAAGAACATTATAGGCATGTCTTAAATCACTGTTTGGATGAACAAATGCTGCTCCCGGAATATGAATACCCATAATTTCCATAATGATTTGATTAGAGTTAGCTGTTCCATAAAANGTACAAGTTCCTTCACCATGATATGCTTTGCTTTCAGCTTTTATTAATTCTTCTCTACTAACCTCACCTTTTGCAAAGGCCTTTCTTACATTTGCTTTTTCTTCATTTGGAAGTCCACTTGACATTGGGCCCGCCGGCATGAATACAACTGGCAAATATCCAAATGATAAAGCTCCAATAAAAAGTCCTGGGATAATTTTATCACAAATTCCCAAACAAATTGCCGAATCATAAACACCATGACTTAATGCAATTGCAGTTGACATTGCAATGACATCTCTTGACATTAAAGATAACTCCATACCTACTCTACCTTGAGTAATTCCATCGCACATAGCTGGGACACCTCCAGCCATTTGAGCTGTTGCTCCATATTGATTAGCTATTGATTTAATAAGACTTGGATAATTTTCATAAGGCTTATGAGCGGATAACATATCATTATATGAGGAAACAATCCCTATATTTGGCTTTTTATTCATTAATATATTCAATTGATCATTCTTCGGTGAAGAGGCTGCTACATGTGCCATGTTTGAACAGGAAATTGTATTTCTATCAATTTCACTACTATTTTCCATATCATTAATACTATCTAAATATTTTTTTCTAGTATCTTGACTTCGGTCAATAATTCTTTCTAAAACTTTCTTTATTTCTGGATGCAATTCAGTCATTTAATAACTCAATATGAAGGTTGTTTTTTCTATTATTCAAGAGATAATACAATGGAATATTTTTATTAGTATAAGCATCTTTTAAAACTTCTTGTTTCATTTTTCCTTTAATTATAAGTATGATTAATTTAGATGATAATATTAACGGCAAGTTCATTGAAATTCTTGGAAGAAAGGGATTACCGTTGGCTTTGATTTCATTAATATTTAATTTAGATTTAGGGTCTAAAGTATTGGTATTATTGATCATATTAGGGAATAAAGATGCAAAATGACCATCATTTCCTATACCTAATAAACATATATCTAAAGGAAATTTAAAATTATTGTCTTTATAAAGATTTTTATTTAAAGGAATGAAATTGCTTATTTGAGCTTCATTTTTAAGTAAATGATTTCTTATCAATTTTTGATTGCTATGCTCATTTTCTGTATCAACTAATCTATCATCAACAAGAGTAATTTGAACCTTTGACCAATCTAATTTTTGTTTTGATAATTCATCAAAAATTTTGATTGGACTTGTTCCACCAGGAACTGCCATTGAAGCACTTTCATATTTATCAATGCTTAAAGAAAGATTTTTAATTATTAATTCAATTACGTCCATAAGTTATTCTTTAGGGTCAATCCATTCGTGATTATTTCTAATTAAAATTTTATCTTCTGGACCCATTGTTCCAGATCTATACAACTGGGGTGGGTTTGACTGAACTTTATCAACAATAGGATCAATAAAATCCCATGCAGCTAAAACTTCATCTAAGCGCATAAACAAGGTTTGGTTTCCTCTAGCTACATCCATTAGTAATCTTTCATAAGCATCTGGCAATCTTTCAACAAATGTTTCATTAAATGATAAATTTAATTCCGAAGGAAAGAATCTCATTCCACCTGGACCTGGCTCTTTAGATGTTAACTTTAATCTCAGACCCTCATTCGGCTGAACTCTTATTATAAGCATATTAGGTTTGTCATTATTTTTATCAAAATCTTTTAATTTAGAAAAAATATTATGTGGTTTATTTTTAAAAGTTATTATAATTTCACTTGCTCTGGTCGATAATTTTTTTCCAGTTCTAAGATAAAAAGGAACTCCTGCCCACCTCCAGTTATCAATACCAACTTGCAATGCAATAAAAGTTTCAGTATTAGTTGGCTTTCCAAATTCATTTTCATAGCCTTGATATTGGCCAGTTTGTATATCACTGTCACTTAATGATCTTAAAGATTTTAATATACGAAGTTTTTCGTCTCTTACTTGATTTGCATCAAAATATGAAGGTGGTTCCATAGCAACTAAACAAAGTAACTGAAGCAAATGATTTTGAACCATATCTCTAATAGCGCCATATTCATTATAATAAGAAATTCTGTCAGCAACCCCAATTTCTTCAGCTACAGTAATTTGAACATTTTCAATATTTTTATTATCCCACTGGTTTTCAAAAAAAGTATTTGCAAACCTCAAAGCCATTAGATTTTGAACCGTTTCTTTTCCTAGATAATGGTCAATTCTATAGATTTGTTCTTCCTTAAATGTTTTGTATAAATTTTCATTGATCTCTATTGCAGATTGTTTATTAAATCCAATTGGCTTTTCAACAACCACTCGACTATGAGTAAAATTTAATTTTGATTTTCTTATCAAATTACATGTTGTTTCAAAAAGATTGGATGATATAGCAAGATAAAAAATACATATTTGTTTTTTTTTCAAATTTTTATTTAATAATAAAATTAGATCATTGATTCCTTCACCAGTAACTAAATCGAGCGTTATAAGCGATAAAAGTTTGTGAAAATTTTTCCAATTGTTTTGTAAAGTTTTACTCAAATAAATTGAGTTGAAAGTATGTGGTTTTATTAAATTTAAGATAGTTTCTAATTCTGTTTTTTTGTGTAAGCAAATAATAATATTTGATTGACTATCAATTTGCTTATCTACAAATCTCCAAAATAAAGCTGGAATTATTTTTCTTATAGAAAGATCACCTCCACCTCCAAAAATTACAAAATCAGTAGGACTTATTTTTGCAGCATTTGGAATTGAGTTTTTCATATTAACCTATCTAGATTTATAAATACTTAAAGAGATAATATGAAATAAATGTCATGTAAAATGTAATTTATTTAATCTATTGCCTGTTTTTGGATCAAATATGAACTTTTTATAAATTAATAAGTGAATAAAATTACAATACTTCACCCTTTATAAGATCTAGCACTTCAATTTTACCAATCTTAGAGATTAAATCTCTCAAAGTTATTCCTTTAGCCTTAGTTTTTGGTGGAGCAAGATATTCTGCTATTGGCTCGATAGATAAAAATCTTTTTCTTTCTTGCGGATATTTCCGTGAATGAAATACTGGAGTAGTGTCTGAATCTAATTCAATAAAATCCTCTGGATGATCTTGTAGATTAATGAATGCTTTTGGTGGGATTTGAACATTAAAGTTTTGTTTACAGTAATCAGGTTGTATCATGAAAACATTATTGTGGTAGTTTGTATGATCAACTGCTATACAAGAATAGCAGTTTTTACAATATACTCTGGTAGAACTTGCATCTTCTCGTAAATGAGTAACAACCATACTTTCTAAACCAAAATAATTTGATATGTCAGAACGGAAATAAACTGAATAAAGAATATTTTTTGGTTTTTTACCTCCATTCTTTTGAGCCCAACTTAATGCTTGTCTACAGTCCTCACATGCACACATTACTGAATATTTAGGAGATGTGTCATTTAATTCTATTCCACATTTACCACAAGAACATGAAATTTTATTTTTAATATCCATGCTATAACTTTAAAAAAAAAAAATTAAATTTGAAATATTTTAATTTTTAAAAATTAAGAGTGCTTATAAGATAATCACAATCCCTTCCATTCTTTTCCTAGTAAGCACAAAAACATTCCTACTCCTGTTATTATGAGACCAAAACTAACTGAATATAAAACATAATCTATAGACAAATTTCTGGATACTGCAAGATAACCAAATAAGACCACGCATGAAAATCTTAAAATCCCAACTAAAATCGGCTTTATCATTTTACCAGTTCCTTGACTTGAAAAATAAATAGCCTGACCAAAACCAAAAAGACAATAAAACGGTGTTACAATTAAAATATATTTTAAACAATATTTAATTACTTCAGGGTTTGAAGAAAAATTTTGGTATAAAAATTGAGGAAAAAAATTAATAAAAAGTCCAATAAAACCAATAATCAAAAAACATACAATTCCTCCAGTAAAAGCTATCTTTCTTGCTCTAGCAAACTGTTTAGAACCAAAATTAATACTAACAGATGCTGTTAAAGCTGCACCTATTCCAAATATTATAGGTGTTAAAATTAACTCTAATCTTGCACCTATGCCATATCCTGCCAAAGCGTTTGGACCAAAATTTCCAATATAACCCGTCATAACACCTACTGTCAGTGCAATAGTAATGCTATTTAAAAGACCAAGACCTCCAACTTTCATAATATCAATGAAGATTAAATTTGAAAATTTATGAAATTTAACTTTTAAAATACTTTGCTTAAAAATTAAATAATAAAACAAATAAGCCATCATAATTATATGGCAAATAACTATCGAAATAGCGGGACCAAGAATACCGTATTTAAAATTGCCATAGATACCAAATGTAAAAACATATGATAAAATTATTTGACATAAACTTCCAATTACAATCGCCTTTGAAGGGATATAAGTATTTCCTAAACCTCGAATTATTGAAGCTAATATATGAGTTAACCAAAAGAAAATTGAAAATGCAAAAAACACTTTTGCATAATTGATAGCGCCAACTAAAATTATTTCAGTTGCACCCATAAATTTAAAAATATTTTCTGAATATAATAAAAATATTATCGTAAAAATTAATGCCATTCCAAATGCAACTAAAATCGAATGAAAACAAGATGCTTCAGCTCTTTTAATATCTTTGCTACCGAGCGCTCTTCCAACTGAAGAAGTTACTCCACCACCAATAGCTCCTGCAGCCATCATTAACATGAGCATTTGAAATGGGAAAATTATGGCTATTATAGCTAAAGCTTCAGTACCTAAAAAACCAAGAAACATAGCATCTGCAAATGTTGCTATTGTCCAAGCAATCCAAGCAAATGCATTTGGAAGACCAAGCTTCCATATTATTTTTAAAATTGATCCATTTAAGATTAGAGGTATGTTTGATATTTTAGTCTCCTTAAACTTTTTTCAAAATAGCAATTTTAAATACAATTTAATTACTTTAATGGATAAGTCGATGTAGCATGACACAGAACATCTCTATTTTCTTCTGAATAGACCTTAGTTTCACCGATAGCTATAGAACTTCCAAACCTTTGAACCTCGCTTTCAATTATAAAATAATCTCCAAATGCTGGTCTTATAAAATTATTATTTTGAGACAAAGTTCCTCTTTGCGATTTAGTTGAAGTGTTCATGGCAATAGACATAACTGTATCTATTACTGACATTAAAATTTGTCCTGATAAAGCTCCTGTTACAAATTGATAATCTTTAGAATTTTCTAATCTTGCAACAACTTTACCTTTTTTGATACTTAAGAATGACAACTTTAACTGCTTAACATATGGAGCAAAAACATAATCATATATCTTTTCCACATTTTCCATTGTTATTGTATCTTCTGGTAATTTTGGGTTCATAAATTAAAGCTATAAAATTTTTAAAATTAAACAAATAATAATCTAAATAAAATAAGTTTATATAAAAATTAATATTTTTGGTATGATTTATTAAACTTAAAGGAGAAATTATGGCTANATATTTAATACTTGGAACATATTCAAATAAAGGTGCTAAAGGGTTAGTGGAAAAAGACTCTGATCGTAGAGAGGCCATGAAAACTTTGGCAGATAGTGTCGGGGCAAAGTTTCTAGATTATCATATTACTAGAGGTATTTATGATTTTTGGATTTTAATTGAAGCCGAAAGTTTTGATCAAATTGCTGCAATTAACCTTAAAGCAAAATCTGCAGATACAATAGATAAAGCTGATGTTTTAGAAACAGTTGATATCAATAGTATTAGAAAACAAGCTAAACAAGTTAACTACATTCCACCAACAGAATAAAGCAGTTAAAAAATTAAATAATTTTAAAATGTTTTATAAAATTATTTCAAATCCTTCAAACTCTGGATGTCCTAGATAGACATCACTATGTTGTCCAGCTCCTTTATGTGCTTTTCTAAAAGCCTCTGATTTTGTCCAATTGATAAAGTCTTCTTCTGTTTCCCACAAACTATGAGAAGCATAAAGTCTGTAGTTTTCTTTCTCGCTACCCTTTATTAAATTAAATTTTTTAAAGCCAGGTACATTTTCTAAATGTGTATCACGACTTTTCCATATTTCTTCAAAAGTTTCTTCTTTACCAGAAATTATTTTAAATCTATTCATTGCTATATACAATTAACTAACTCCAATATTAACATATTTTTTATTAACAAAATCATAATTAATTACATTAGTATCATTATTCGTACAAAGATAAAATATTGGATTTTGAAAAAATATATTTTCTGCAAGAAAGCTTTCCGAAATTAATTTTGCACTATCAAAAGTCTTTTTAATATATATGCTATCAACTAAATCTCTTATATAATTTAATGCCATATTAGTATTTTCACATTGGCATTGATATAGTATTTTTAGAATTTCTTTTTCAGTTTTACCAATATAACAGCAGTCATGTTTTCTAAAATCATAAATTTTTACTGACGATAAGGATATTGATTTTATTAAATCATCAAAAAGAACTATAATATCATTTATTCTTATAATGATTATATAATTATTTAGTTTAAAGTTTTTAAAAACATGCTTAATATCTACTAATAATTTGGAGTTTATNAATGAAAGATGATTACCTAATTGAAGTAAANAATTTAAAAGTATACTTCCCTCTAAAAGATAATACCGTTAAAGCTGTTGATGATGTATCTTGGAACATAAAAAAAGGTGAAACTTTAGCTGTCGTTGGAGAATCAGGATCAGGTAAATCAGTCACAGCAATGTCACTTATGAGATTAACAGATTACTCTGGTGGAGATATAGTTTCAGGCTCAATAAACTTCAATAGAAAAAATGGGGATACATTAGATATCACTCAACAAAATCAAGATACAATGAGAGAAATAAGAGGAAATGATATATCAATGATATTTCAAGAGCCAATGACTTCTCTAAATCCAGTATTTACAATAGGTATGCAAATTTCTGAAGCAATTATAAAGCATCAAAACAAAACTCCTGAAGAAGCNCGTGAAATTTCATTGGAAATGCTTAAACTAGTTAGAATACCAGAACCTGAAAAACAACTTGAACAATACCCGCATCAATTGTCTGGTGGAATGAGACAACGCGTAATGATTGCAATGGCATTAAGTTGCAAACCATCACTTTTGATTGCTGATGAACCAACTACTGCATTAGATGTTACCATACAAGCTCAAATACTCGATTTAATTAAAATGTTACAAAGAGATATTGGAATGTCAGTCATGTTTATTACACATGATATGGGAGTAGTTGCAGAAGTTGCTGATAGAGTTGTTGTTATGCTTAATGGAAAAAAAGTGGAAGAAGGAACAGCAAAAGAAATTTTTTTAAAACCAAAACATCCTTACACAAAAGCTCTACTTTCAGCTGTNCCAAAATTAGGAAGTATGAAAGGTCGTAGATTACCAGCTAAATTTGCCAATATAGACGTAAAAAGAGCTGAAGGTGACGAAGTTAAGGATATTAAAGACGGACATCAACTTCAAGATATAAAAGATCAGGTTAACTATAAATCCCCTCCTCTATTAAAAGTTGAAGGATTGACAACACGTTTTGAAATAAAACAAGGGATGGGAGGAAAAAAAGGAATAGTGCATGCTGTTCAAAATATAGACTTTTCAATGCAACCAGGNGAAACCTTCGGATTAGTTGGTGAAAGTGGTTGCGGAAAATCAACAACTGGAAGAAGTATTCTCAGACTTACTGAACCCACAAGAGGAAATGTAATTTTTGATGGCGTAGATCTGTCATCTTTGACTATAAAAGAATTAAGAACTTATAGAAAACAAATGCAAATGATATTTCAAGACCCATTTGCTTCACTCAATCCAAGAATGATGGTAGGAGAAACAATTGCGGAACCTATTTACGTTCATGGATTAGCTAAGGGAAAAGAAGTTACAGATCGTGTTGAAAAACTATTAGATAGAGTTGGACTTACGCCAGATTATGCTGTGAGATATCCTCATGAATTATCTGGTGGACAAAGACAAAGAATAGGTATTGCAAGAGCTTTAGCATTAGAACCAAAACTCATCATTGCTGATGAAGCTGTTTCTGCGTTAGATGTATCAATTCAAGCTCAAGTTGTTAATCTTATGATGGAATTACAAGAAGATCTTGGGTTGTCATATTTATTTATAAGTCACGATATGGCTGTTATAGAAAGAGTAAGCCACAGAGTTGGTGTAATGTATCTAGGAGAAATTGTTGAACTTGGACTAAGAAGTCAAATTTTCGAAAACCCTCAACATCCTTATACTAAAAAGTTAATGTCTGCAGTACCAGTTGCTGACCCAAGAAAAAGAAAAACTGAACTTAATCTAATGACTGATGAAATACCTAGTCTGGTTAAGCCAGTAGATTATGAACCTGAAAAAATACATCTTACAAAAGTTGATGAAGGTCATTATGTAATGCCTCATTGAGTATATCAGAAAAGATGATTTTTATTATTAGATATAATAATTTAATGTTTTTTGATGTATAACCTAACCTATAATTAATATAAAGTTAAATAAATTAACTAAGTTTTTAGGAGGAATAAATATGCTTGGTTTCATAAAAAACTTAGTTGGAGGATTAGCTCTGATTTCCTTCACCGTTGTTGGTGGTATTGCGAATAGTGCATCTTGCCCCAAATCAGGTGGAATTTTAAAATATGGTGTTAAAGCTGAACCGCCAACTTACGACATGCATGGAACGAATTCATACGCAGTTATGCACTTCGTTGCACAGCATTACTCAACATTATTAACATTTGATTGGAATAAATTTCCAAAACTTGAAGGTGATGTTGCAGATAGTTGGAACGTCTCATCCGATGGATTGACTTATACTTTTAAAATAAAAAAAGGTATAAAATTCCATGATGGTACTCCATTAACATCAAAAGATGTTAAAGCAACCTATGACAGGTTAAGAAACCCACCTGAAGGTGTTATTTCAGTAAGAAAAGCACTCTTCTCATCGATTTCTGGAATTACAACGCCTGACGATAATACAGTTGTCTTTAAATTGAGTTCTCCAGATGCATTTATGCTTGATGGGTTTGCATCACCATTTAATGCGATTTACTCAGCAAAAGACATTGCAAAAGATCCAAAATGGCACTTAAAAAATATAAATGGTACTGGACCATATAAGTTTGTTGCTCACAAAAAAGGTGAAAGCTGGAAAGCTGAGAAGTTTGCAGACTTTCATCATGGAGATAACTGCTTAGATGGAACAGAATCTTTTAGAATTAAAAAAGTTGCTGAACCATTAATTGGTGGTCAAATAATGGCTGAGTGGAGAGGAACTGCACCACCTGAAAGAGTGTTATTGAAAAAAGAAATGGGTGATAATGTTTCATTTCAAGCTAAAACATTGATGACACTATGGGTAGTAAGTTTAAACAGTAAAACTAAAGCTTTCCAGAACAAGAAAGTAAGACAAGCGATCAATATGTGTATTGATAGACACACAGGATTAAAAAAGTTAGCTAAGATTACTTTTACAGCTCCAAGACCTTCTGGTTATCTACTATATGATACATTCTATGCATTACCAGATGAAGAATTATATAAAATTCCTGGTTTTCAAAAAGATATTGCTGCTAGTAGAAAAAAAGCGATGCAAATGCTTAAAGAAGCTGGTGCTGAAGGCTTAGAATTTACATACAGTAATAGAGCTGTATCTCATCCATATGATCATATAGCTATTTGGCTAATGTCTGAGTGGAAAAAATGTGGATTAAAACCAAAAATGATTACTAACCCAACTTCAAAATTTGTAAAAATTAGAAGAGAAGGTGGTTTCGATGCTACAATCGATTGGGCTCCATCATTTTTACCAGATCCAACATTAATGCATTTTAAATATATATCAGCTGATAGAACAGCATCTAACTACTCTAAAAATACAGATAGAGGATTAGATAAGATTTTTGATGCTCAAAAAGGTGAAGTTGACAAGAATAAAAGAAAAGCTCTTGTTCATGATTTTGAAAAAACTGCACTTGAAAATGCATGGGTATTACCAATTACCTATACAGATCGTGTGATAGCACTAAACAGTAAGGTAAAAGGATATGTGATTGCAAACTCACATATATTAAATAACACCTGGAGAGGTGTCTATTTAGACTAAACTTTATGAAATAAAGGCAATCTAATAATAATTTAGATTGCCTTCCCTTTTATTTTTTTTTAAGAATAAATTAATGTTAAAATACGCTATTAAAAGAATTTTATTAATGATACCTACCCTTTTGGCGGTAGCTGTCATAGTCTTTTTAGTTTTAAGAGTTGTTCCTGGAGATATTGTCGAATTAAAGTTAACTGCTGAAGGCGGTGAAGTATCTCTAGAACAAATAGAGGCTGAAAAAACAAGATTAGGCTTGAATGATCCACTTCACGTTCAATTTATAAAATATATGAGCGGATTACCTCGTGGCGATTTGGGCATTTCATTATGGACTGAAGAGCCTGTCTCTGCAGAAATTGCTGCACGTATTGGTCTATCTTTCGAGCTAGCTTTATTATCAACTATATTAGCCGTTATAATTGCATTTCCTCTAGGCACTCTATCTGCCCTATTTAGAGGAACGATATTAGATTATATAATAAGGATTTTAACTATTGGTGGTATTGCTGTCCCCTCTTTTTGGCTAGGAATGTTATTAATCATGCTAGTTCTTGCCACTATAGGAACGTTACCGCCACTAGGAACTGTGAGTTTATTTGCAGATCCTTTAGTAAACTTACAACAGATGATATGGCCTGCAATTTCAGTTGGTTATAGATATAGTTCAGTTGTAGCAAGGATGCTTCGTTCATCAATATTAGAGGTTTTATCAGAAGATTATATCAGAACAGCTAGGGCAAAAGGTCTATATGAAAAAATAGTTATAGTAAAACATGGTATGAGAAACGCCCTATTACCAACTGTAACAGTAATAGGTCTTGAATTTGCTTTTTTGTTAGGTGGATTAGTTGTTACAGAGTCAGTTTTTAATTTAAATGGTATTGGAAAACTATTTGTAGATAGTGTTGTTAGAAATGATTTAAATCTTTTACAAGGATTAGTACTAACAGTTGCAACTGCATTTGTAGTTGTGAATTTATTAATAGATCTTTTTTATGCAGCATTAGATCCTAGGATAAGATATCAGTCATGAGTACAATGAATATCGCAAAACCAAAAAGAAGAACAGTTTGGGATTTTATAAAACAACAACCACTTGGTTTTATAGGATTAATTTTAATATTAATAATGTCTATTGCTGCTATTTTTTCACCGGAAGTTGCTCCATACCATCCAGAAGATGTTGATTTTGAAGCCTCTCCTGCACTTGGAGGTGGGCAACCATCTTGGGATCATCTACTAGGTGCTGATGCGTTTGGAAGAGATATATTATCAAGATTGATATATGGCGCTAGGACAGCTTTATCTATTGGTTTTTTATCAGCATTTATAGGCTGTACAGTTGGAGCAATAATAGGAACTACATCTGCATATTTTGGAGGTAAAATTGACTTGATAATTCAAAGACTAATAGATCTAATGTTATCATTTCCTATCGTTGTTTTAGCAATTGTTGTAATCGCAGTTTTCCCAAAGACTGTCGTTGCCGGAATTGATATAAACGTTATCATTGCGATTGCAATACCATTTACACCAAAAGTTGCTAGAGTTATAAGATCACAAGCNTTAACAATAGTAACTTTACCATATGTAGATGCAGCAAAATCTGCCGGTTTCTCTGCAACTAGAACGATATTTAGACATATATTACCTAACGTTACAGCACCATATCTTATAATGCTTACTGCATTTATAGGGCAAGCTATATTACTTGAGGCCAGTTTATCTTATCTTGGTTTAGGAGTTGTCGAACCAACACCTTCGTGGGGTTTAATGCTGTCAGGTGTTAACAGTGATTATTATAGAACAGCTGCATGGATGATTATTTATCCAGGATTAGCTGTNAGTATAGCGGTATTTTCATTCAACTTATTTGGTGATAGTTTAAGAGATTGGTTAGATCCTAAGTTAAAATTATAACTTTATGAATAAAAATTCAAATATTGGATTTATTGGCCTTGGGAATATGGGGAAACCAATTTTTGATAATTTAAATAAAAATTTTTCTAACATTTTTTGTTTTGATAAAGACACCTCTAAATTAAAAAAAAATAACTCTTCTTCTTTAATTGAAATTTTTGAAAAATGTAAAATTATAATATTTTGTATTGAGTCTAATGAGCAAATTATTGATATCATAAAAAAAAATATAATTAAGAAAAATACAGTTATTGTTGATTTGACAAGTTCACTTCCAGATTTAACAAAAAAAATTTCATCTTACTTAAAAAAATTTGAATCACATTACATTGACGCCGGCATGTCAGGAGGTGCTTCAGGAGCATCAAATGGTACACTTACTCTAATGCTTGGTGGCAGNAAAACTATATGTAAAAAAATTGATTTTATTTTAAANACATTCGCAAANAATATATTTTATCTAGGTAAATCAGGNAATGGTCATNTNATGAAATTNTTACATAATTCNGTATGTCATAGTATTTTTTTAATNAATTGTGAAATTTTAAATATAGCTAAATCATATGGAATTNCTGANACTGACGTAATTGATGTATTTAATAAATCAAATGCAAGAAGTTATATNAGTGAAAGTAGATTTCCAAATAATATTTTAAATGNAAAATTTAATGGAAAATCTTCAATTAAAAATCTTAAAAAAGATTTAAAAATGATGAATTTAATTTTAAAAAATTCAAAAAGTAAAAAAAAATATACCGAATTAAGTAATNAAATTTTAAGTAAAATAGATGATAAGTTNAATATGGAAGATTTTACAAATATTTATAAGATGTGGGACAAAATTTAATTTAAGTCCTTAATCAATCTTTTAATTTTGCACCTGCCAAAATACTGATTTTTCCAGCTATGGGTATCATTGCTCTTATTTGCAAACCCCATTGGCCATTCTTTTTTGTTGCAACCCAAATACCAGTTGCAGTTGCATAACTTTCGTTATTTTCTAATCTTCTGTTAAATTCTACTAAACATTGAACGGCATTCTCTGACTTGTTAATGACTTCAACTTTATCTAAAGTTGATTTATTCCAGTTCTCTTCCTTTTCTAATTTATTTAAAAGAAACCCTATATATCCCCACATTTCTTCTTCATTTTTATATATTGTTGGGTCGTTATTATCTGATTGCGCCATATGTGGATAGTGAAGACAATTCAATATTTTGGATTTATCTCTTTTATTAAAATAGTATATAAAATCGTGCAAGCATTGAACTGCCCTATTTTCTTCTTCAGTGCTTATCATTATAGTTCCTTCAATATAATAAAATATCTCAGTTTATATTAAAATACTATGAGGATATTAAAATTTTATTAAAAAACTTTTAATATATGGATTTAATTTTCAATCCATTACTTTGCTAAATTTATGAAAACATCACCCATTCCAGATTGAATTTGATCAAGTGGCGTTCTATTTCTAATACTGCATTGTCTTCCAGTTATTCTATTAGCATATATCTTCCTTAAATCTGATGAAGAACAATATTTTGCATCATGTAAAACACCTATAATTAATTTATCATCTGTTACAGAAACTTGTTTTTTATCAAGTTTGTTATTTTCACAAAAATAGTTTTTATTCACTTTTTTAGGAAAATCTAATTTATTACATGGGTCTTTTATTAACAATACAAAATATTCTTTTACACCATTCTTAAAGGTTTTTTTAACCTTTTTAACTGAAGCATATTTCATTAAATCACAAACACAAGGCCAACAACACTTATAATAATATCCACAAACTTTTTTATCTGAACCTTCTTCATTTAAATATACAAAATGAGGTGTTGAATTTGGTCGAATTAAAGATCCAGAAACTGCACAATAAAGTTTGTTAACCTCTTTGAAATCTTCATAGTTTGTATATTTTTTTAAAATATGATTATAAAACTTAGGTCCAGCAGCATTTCTATTTGAATCAGGAAAAATTTTTGGCCAATCCTTAACTAATTCATTATAAAATTTTTCACTTTCAGAATATGAAGAGCTAGTTGAAATAGTAAAAATAGATAATAGAAATAGAAGTAATAAATTTAAGTTCAGCTTAATCATAAAATTTACTAAAGACCTTTTCTGAACACATATGTTTTATTTAAATCNTTTACTTTATATTCGTTAATAGACCCATCAGTCCATTTAATTATAACATTTTTTATAATCTCATTTTTCCTAAAGCCATAATGAGCAACAGGTTCCATTTGGCATAAGTATCCAGAACCAGCATCGATAGTTTTTGCATGTCTTCTTTTGTTCGTTACAAGAATTACAGTTGCTCCTCTAGCAGGTGCTCCATATGTGGTTTTAGGAGCTATCCTAAGAAATTTTTTATTCTTAATATTTGATTTAAATAANGACAAAGGNTGTGGNCCAGNTTCTCCATGNGAAATTAATAATTCTAAAATACCATCNTTATCAATGTCAGCTACAGCCGCCCCGGTACCTAAACCATTTTTTTCCAAAGCATTTGAAATTTTGATTTGAGNAATCTTACCATTTTCTAAAATTTTAAAAAGCTTGTTAGGCTCTCCTATATTATTCATAAAAATTTCATCATAACCATCATTATCAAAATCAGCTGATATTATTGTTCTTATNCGAGATGGTANNCTAAANTCTTTACTTGCCATATCATTGAAAGTAGTTTCATTATTAACAAAAATTCTATGAAAACCTTCCCAATTACCATTTATTATATCTAAACTACCCCTATATAAAAAATCNGNTAAAGTGGTTCCTCTACCATTTTGTAAAACATCATCTGTATTATATTCNGTTGATACATTATAAAATTGATCTTTATCATTAAANTATAAGAAATTTGGCCCTCTCTCATTTGCNGCAAATATNTCCATTTTATTACNTAAAATATGACCTGCTACTACAGCCCTTCCTCCAGTNATTTTATCAATTTTTAAATCTGGAGCTATGTCACGAATTAAATCATTATTTAGTTCGTAAAATCGTGTTGGGCCNCCATAATTGGCAACATANAANCCATATTTACCATCGCCTTTTCTATCAACACAGACNACNGANCNNCCNGCNGTTAAATTCAAATTCTTTTGATTTTTTGGTAATTCAAATAAATCAGTTATTTCTTTATTAAAGTTTAACAAACGATCAGAATATTTCTTTTCTCCACTATACGTGTCGGTATTTAAGAAATATGTTTCTTCTATTCCATCTTGATCTATGTCACAAGAAGCAACTCCAATAGTAGATCTTTTTTCATCAGAAAAAATTGAATTATTGATTAAATTTTTTAAAACTCCATCTCTAAATCCTAATGCTAAATTTGGATATCTAAAACCTGCAACTATAAATTCAAAATTATTATCATTATTTATGTCAGCAACTGAAACTCCATAACTTAACCTATCAGTATTATTTTCAATTAAATTAGTTATATTTTTGAAAAAATCACTCATAGCCNTTTTTGAAGTTAGAATTAATATAAATATTAAAATGTATTTCATAATTAATAATTAAAGCTATTTTTTTTTAATTCAATACATCAATTAAAAGATATTTTTCAAGAACCAAATTAACTGTCCATAATACAAATACTGGAAATTTACACGAATCTTCTACAATCTCTCAGTTGTTTCACCATCCATCCCTAGCAGTTCAGTTGAAGGGGGGTGGTTATCTCGGAATCCTGCAGGGTGTGTCATGAAGGTCATCAACGACACGATACATGGGCAAATTTCTCTTGATGGAGTCAGAGAAGAATTGCTATCTACTCCAGAGATGAACAAACTAAGCCACATCAAACAATTAGGCCTCGCCCATCTTGTATTCCCCGGAGCTCACCATACACGTTTCGAACATTCGCTTGGTGTATCACACGTAGGTGGGATGATGGCGGATGCAATGTCCTTAGATGAATCTGAAAAGACCTTGGTGCAAGTTGCTGGCATGTTACACGATGTCGGCCATGGACCATATTCCCACACCCTTGAACATATTTTGCATGAGAGGGGAGGGCTCGATCACATGTCAATTACCGAAGGAATAATTCTCGGCGAATACGATGTTTTACGAGAAGGCGAAGAGTCTAGTCTCGAAAACCGAAAAAGAATTCCAGATATTCTAGAATCTTACAATATTGAACCCGAAGATGTTGCAAGTTTAATCCGAGGTCCAGATGCAAAGGGCTCCGAGAGAACCCTACTATCCTGGACCGATGGCAAGGAAGACTTGGTCACAGAGGACAAAACCCTCGGTCATTTGGTCCACGGGCCAGTAGATTGCGATCAGATGGATTACTTACTACGGGATTCCCATTTTACAGGAGTTACGCACGGAATTGTTGATCATCATCGATTGATTTCATGTCTTAGAAGACATGGAGGGGACATTGCCGTAGAAGAAGGAGGACTTGCCTCTCTTGAAGGAATGTTACTTGCTAGAGGTTTGATGTATAGTGCAGTGTATTTCCACCGAGTAACAAGAGTTACGGAAGTTATGCTTAGTAGGGCCGTGGAACGTTCAGAGGGTTCGCTACCAGAACCAAAAGATATGCAGAGGAGTGTCGATGCCGAGATTTGGCAGGCACTTTACGA
>FUFK010064320.1_pt1 | contig 28566 bp, 28 predicted proteins | sample 1021851 | NCBI WGS metagenome assembly FUFK01 (sample SAMEA51879418, study PRJEB19060) | metagenome
GGGTCAACGTTGTAGTTGTGCTCGTCGTTTGATTCTTCCTAATACCATTAATGGAAAGAAAATTTTAGCGAAATTGAAACAGAGGATTCAATCACTTTCCTACTCAAATAAATCAGACCTTTACTACGGTCCATTAATTTCATCAAAAGCGACCGAAAGATTTTTAAGATTTCAAGATAAGCTTGCTATACAAGGAGCTAAGTTTATTCTTAAGGCAAGAAAAGTTAGAGGCTCATATAACTTAGTGACACCTAGTCTGATTAATATTACAGGTATGAAAAAGTCATATGATGAAGAAAATTTTGGCTAAAACCTCCCCAGATACCAAAACTTGCAAAAAAACTGTGATTATAATTCAAACCCTCTTGGTCAGCTTTTACCTTCCATTTTCGGTCTGCAATTGCTTGATTGTAGCTTATCGACGCACCAGGGCCTTCAATTTCAAAACCTTCAATAATAATATAACTCTGCGGACCATTTATTAATATACCTCCTCTCCCATCAAATTTTATTTTGGGGCTATGTCCAGGAAGATTTCTTAATGTAATGTAATTTCCAGGGGTTCCAGATTTATTTATGATTACTGCTGGAGGATTATTCATATTGGTACTTTGAGATCCATCGGATGAATGAGGATTTGCTGTACCAAAATTTGGATTATTATATAAGCCATTCATAACATAAATTGTACCACCAGGCTCAACATTTTCTATAGCCTTGGCTATTGATGAAAATGGAAAATTCTCGGACTCACCATTGTTATTGTTATCTCCTTGGGAACTAGATACGTAAAAATTTTTTTGTGCTTGTGCTAATGAACTTAAAAAAAGAAAAAAGAAAAAAAATAATTTATACACATTTTAAAATTAAAAAAAAAGCCTGTAGAAACAGGCTTTTGATTAGTTTTTATATATGTATTATTGATTTCCCAGTATGAGAGGGAGCCCATCTTCACCAGATCCAACCACAACGACTTTAGAGTTTGGAGATTCAGCAAGTTTTAATGTTGCTTCAATTCCTTTGTCCCTCAAAATATTCGATGTAAGCGAACTGTTTAAGATTCTATTTGCATTTGCTTTACCTTCTGCATCAATTCTTAATTTTTCCGCCTCTTGTCTAGCTTTTTCTAAACGAAACACATACTCTAGCGCTTCTTGTTCCTGAGTTAATTTTCTCTCAATTGCGGCTTTGATGTTTGATGGTAGAGTTACATCACGAACTAAAACAGAGTTGATTTGTACAAACTGTTCTTCTACATCTCCTCTAAGTCTGTCAAAAATTTCATTTTGGATTGCATCTCTTTTGGTTGAATACAATTGCTCAGGTGTATATTGACCAACAACACTTCTAGCTACCGCTCTAAGGGATGGTATAATAACGACCTGCAAATAGTTTAATCCTTTTGTTTGATGTAATTTTCCTAAGTCAGAAATTTTGGGTTGATACAAAACTGAAATATCTAAAGAAATATCCAAACCGTTAGATGATAAAACCTGCATTTTACTTTCAAAAACTTCTTGTTGTTTTACATTGTAGACATATAAATCATTCCAAGGAGCAATTATGTGAAAACCTTCTCCCTTTGGGGGTTGATCTGTCACAACACCACCACCAAATGTTTTAAATAAAACCCCAGCTTCACCATAGCCAATATTTACAAATGATTTCATTGCAAAAATGAATAGTAATAATCCACCCACCAAAACGGGTAAACCTAATTTTGAATAACGTTCCATATTTTTTTTTTTTAAGTTAAAAGTCCACCATCAACATTGATGACTTGACCTGTTATATATGATGACAAATCTGATGCCAAAAATATGCACACATTGGCAACATCAACAGGGCTACCTGATCTCTTGAGGGGAATATTATTTATCCAATCCTCTGTGACTGACTCGGACAACTTGTCAGTCATTTCGGTTACAATAAAGCCAGGTGCNATNACATTGCATCTGATATTCCTTGAACCAAGCTCAAGTGCAATAGATTTTGAAAAACCTATTATTCCAGATTTTGAAGCTGCATAGTTTGATTGTCCTGCATTCCCTTTAACACCTACAACGGAGCTCATATTGATTATACTACCATTTCTNTTTTTTAAAAAATGTCTTAGACAAGCTTTGGTCATATTAAAAACTGAATTCAAATTGACTTTTATTACTTTTTCAAAATCATCTTCCGACATCCTCATAAGAAGATTATCTTTAGTAATTCCAGCATTATTAATCAAAACATCTATAGAGCCCAAATCATTTAAAACATCGTCAACTAATTTTTCACATTCAACTAATATAGAGGCATCACTTTGATAAGCTTTACACTTGTTTTTCGATGAATTTAATTCTTTAACTATTTCGTTAGCCAAAGACGCAGATGATGAATAGGTAAATGCAACATTCGCACCTTGTTCTATAAGTGAACTAACAATTCCTTTTCCGATTCCTCTACTACCCCCTGTAATTAATATATTTTTTTTAGATAATAATTTCATTATTTTAAAACTTTTTTAACCATTTCTCCGATGTTTGCAGGGGAATCTACGACATGAATTCCACAACTTTNTAAAATCTCTTTTTTTGCTTCAGCAGTATCGTCTTTACCTCCAACTATGGCACCCGCGTGACCCATTGTTCTGCCCTTTGGTGCAGTTTGACCAGCAATAAAGCCAACAACTGGTTTCTTAATCTCTGAATCTTTGATCCAATTTGCAGCATCAGCTTCCAACTGACCACCTATTTCACCAATTAAAACAACACAATCGGTGGAATCATCCTCAAAAAATAACTCAACAGCATCACGAACAGTTGTTCCTATTATTGGATCTCCTCCAATCCCGATTGCTGTTGAAATACCATGACCAGCTTTCGTGATTTGATCAGCAGCCTCATATGTTAGAGTTCCTGATTTAGAGACTAAGCCAACTCTACCTCTATTGAAAACAAATCCTGGCATAATACCAACTTTTGCTTCATCTGGTGTTATCAAACCTGGACAATTAGGACCTATCAATCTACAATCTCTATTCTTAATGTATGCAAAAACTTTTGACATATCACTAATTGGTATACCTTCAGTTATTGCAACTATCACCTTTATACCTGCATCACAAGCCTCCATAATGGCATCAGCAGCAAATCCTGCAGGAACAAAAATTATTGAGGTGTCAGCATCAGTTTGATGAACCGCTTGTTCAACNGTATTGAAGACTGGTTTTCCTAGATGTGTTTTTCCTCCTTTTCCCGGTGTTACACCTCCAACAACATTAGTTCCGTAACTGATCATCTGTTCGGAATGAAAGGTTCCTTCTGAACCNGTAAAACCCTGAACAATAATCTTTGAATATTTATTAACCAGAATGCTCATCTATTCCTTTATTCTTTCAATATAAATCCCTTTTTCAGTATCAACTTTTATTTTATCACCTTCATTTATAAAAAGTGGCACATTAATTTCAGCACCTGTCTCCAACTTTGCAGGTTTAGTTGCATTTGTTGCTGTATTTCCTTTAACTCCGGGTTCTGAACTTAATACCTCTAAAATTACGTTTTGAGGCATTTCAACTGAAAGAACATTGGAATTTTCAGTATTTATGATTATAGTAACCAGTAATCCTTCTTTCAAAAATTTAACACTATCAATCTGATTTCTACTTACCTCAATTTGATTGTAGTCTTCATTGTTCATAAAATGATAGGTATCTCCATCTGAGTATAAAAACTGATATTTTCTATTTTCAACTCTGATATCTTCAATTTTATGACCAGATGGAAAAGTTTTGTCAATTACTTTTCCAGTTGTTACACTCTTAATTTTTGTTCTTACAAAAGCGGGGCCCTTTCCTGGTTTGACATGGAGAAATTCTATAATCTTATATATATCAGAATTTAGTTTGATACAAAGCCCTTTTTTTATGTCAGATGTTGATGCCATTTAATTTTGAATGTATCCTTTCATTATACCCCTTTGAGAGTTTTTAATAAATAATAATATTTCATCTCTTTCTTTAGTAGCCTCAACTTCAGCCTCTATTATATTTATTGCCTGAGTGTTATTATATCTTTTTTGATAAAGAATTCTGTAAATATTTTGTATACTTTTTATCGTATCATTATCAAAACCTCTTCTTCTCAATCCCACTGAATTTATACCAACATAAGAAAGTGGTTCTCGTGCAGCTTTAACATATGGCGGAATATCCTTTCTGACAAGAGACCCACCAGCTACAAAAGAGTGTCTACCAATTGAGCAGAATTGATGAACAGCAACCATACCAGCGAGGGTTACATAATTGCCTACTGTTACGTGACCCGCTAATGTTGAATTATTTGAAAAAATACAATAATCCCCTAAAATGCAATCATGGGCAATGTGCGAATAAGCCATGATTAAGCAGTTTTTACCAATTTTAGTGCTATTTCGATATGATGTGCCTCTATTAATAGTAACGCACTCTCTGATTATAGTATTATCTCCAATTATTGCAGTCGTTTCCTCTCCTTTAAACTTCAAATCTTGTGGAACTGCTGAAATAACTGCTCCTGGATATATTGAACAATTCTTTCCGATTCTTGCACCTTCCATTATTGTAACATTGGATCCAATCCATGTCCCTTCACCAATAACAACATTATTACCAATGGTTGAATAAGGCTCAACAACTACGGTTTTTGCAATTTTAGCACCAGGATGTACATATGATAATGGTTGATTCATATTATTTTTTTAAAATTTTTGCTTTCATTTCGGCCTCAGTAACAAGCTCATCATTAACATACGCCTTTGCCATCATGTGACTAATTCCTCTTCTAATTGGTGAAATTAATTCTAATTTAAAAATAAGAACATCACCAGGTAAAACAGGACGTTTAAATTTTGCATTTTCAATTCTACCAAAGAAAGTTAGATAATTCTCAGGATTCTCGAATGTACTCAAAACTAAAACACCTCCAACTTGAGCCATTGCCTCAATTATTAAGACCCCTGGCATGACAGGTCTTCCAGGAAAATGTCCCTTAAAGTATGGTTCATTTGGAGACACATATTTCACACCAGTAATTGTATTTTCTGTCAAATCAAGAATATTATCAATAAATATGAAGGGAGGTCTGTGAGGAAGAATATTCATTATTTGTTCTTGGTTCATTAAAGCATTCTTCTTAAAAGTTTCTGTCTTGTTTTCTAACTCTTCTTGTTTTTTAATAATTCCTGATACTTTTTTTGCAAATTGTGTATTGATGTAGTGACCTGGTTTTTTAGCGATAACCTTTCCTCTTATTCTTTTACCAATCAGAGCAAGATCTCCCAAAACGTCTAACAATTTGTGTCTAGCTGCTTCATTTTGATAGTGTAAATTTAAATTATCCAGAATACCATTTGATTTTACTGAAACTGACTTTCTGTTGAACGCCTTTTTTAATTTGTCCATTGTTTTGTCAGAAATCTTCTTGTCAACATATACAATTGCATTATTTAAATCACCACCTTTTATTAAATTATTTTCCAATAACATTTCAATTTCATGTAAAAAACTAAATGTCCTTGCATTAGCAAAATCTGTTTTGAAATCTTTGAGATCATTAAGTGTAGCATTCTGAGTTCCAAGTACTTTAGTTTCATAATCTACCATTGTTATGACCTGATAACTGTCAGATGGAATCAATGTTATTTCACTGCCGCTTTCTTCATCGAAATAATGTATTATTTCTTTAATGACAAATTCATTCCTTAACTTAGTTTGCTTCAAAATACCTACCTTCTCAAGTGCTTTTACAAAATATTTTGATGAACCATCCATAATTGGTGGTTCTTCAGCATCAATTTCGATTATCACATTATCAATCTCCAATCCAACCAAAGCGGCCAAAACGTGTTCTGTTGTTTTTAACTTTATACCATCTTTTTCCAATGTNGTCCCTCTTTTTGTCTCACATACATAATCTGAAAGAGCTCTTATTAGTGGTTTGCCTGGAAGGTCAACTCTTGAAAAAACATAACCTGTGTCCTCCTTTGCTGGCTTAAAAGTGAGAGATACATCTTTTCCAGTATGAATACCAACACCATTTAACTTAATCGAGTCTTTTATTGTTGTTTGCAGGTTAGACATCTCTATTTTTTTAATAATTTGTCAATTACCTTCATGATATTCGGAAAGTTTTTAAAGTGCACATAAGACTTGTTGTAATCCATATAATTTATTGCAGGAAAACCCATGACTTTACTATCAGAATCAAGATTTTTCAAAACGCCTGTTTTTGCCTGAATCTGAACCCTATCTCCAATTTTTAAATGTCCAGCAATACCAGCTTGGCCACCAATTAGACAATCACTACCTANTACTGTTGAGCCGGCAACACCAACTTGTGCAGCAATACAGGTGTTTTTACCAATTATTACATTGTGTGCTATTTGAACTAGGTTATCAATTTTAACACCATTCATAATTTTAGTTGATCCTAAAGTTGCACGATCAATTGAACANTTTGAACCGATTTCAACATTATCCTCTATTACGACATTGCCTGAGTGAATTACCTTTAAGTTTTTTCCATTTTTATCTTTATTAAATCCAAATCCGTCAGATCCGATGACAGTTCCCGAGTGTATTATGCAATTATTTCCAATCACACTATTGTCGTAAATGTTAACATTTGAAAAAATTTTACAATTTTTTCCAATTTTGACATTTTTACCAATTGATACATTACAGCCAATTTTTGTGTTGTCATTAATCTCAACATTATCCTCAATGACAGTATATGAGCCAATGTAGATATCACTACCAATCTTAGATGATTTNTTTACTTCAGCATTCTTTGAGATACCTTTTTCATCGTCCTTTTGGCTTTCAAAATATTCTAAGAGTTGTGAAAATGCTAGGTTGGGATCGTTAACTCTTATGAGTGTAGGATTAATTTCCTTTTTTTTCTCTAGATTTCTATTTACTATAATTATTGATGCTTTAGATGAGTATAGGTATCTATTATATTTTGGGTTACCTAAGAAGGAAAGTGAATTTTTATCACCGTTTTCTATCTTTGATAGCTTTGTAATTGTCGATTTTTTATCACCATCTACAACCCCACCTACAATACTTGCAACGTCTGATGCGCTTAATTTCATCTGGGCAAAAATAAAAAAATTAATTATGAAAAAAGGATAATGAAGAATTAGTAATTAATTTTGTTAATATGGAATTTATTTACAGTTATCTTGATATTCATGATTTCGCAAAAAAAATTGCACCACTTCTTAGGCATAAGTTGGTTTTTCTTGAGGGTGAATTGGGAAGTGGCAAAACAACTTTAATAAAACAAATTTGTAGGGAGTTGGGATTCAAAGATCAAGTTTCAAGCCCCACATTTCCCTTATTAAATATTTACAAGAACAATGAAAAAAACATCTATCATGCAGATCTATACAGATTAAAAAATATCGAAGAAATTAATGAATTGGGTTTTTATGAAATAATGGAAAATAACAATTGGTTTTTTGTTGAATGGCCAGAATTGTTGTATGGTTCAATCGATTTTCCATATACAAAAATAAAAATCAAAAATGTTGACGATATTAAAAGGATTGTAACTTTAACATACAATGAACTTTAATAAAAGGCTTAGACTTTACATGTTCGGATTTATCTTTGGATGCTTGTTTGTTATGTTTATATATAACAGAAAAGACTCTGAATTTAACTATCTACCAAATGACAGAGTGATTGGTGATTTTAAAAAGAAAAACATATATTTTGATAGTAGTTTTTACGGATTAGACACAATGAAATTATTAAACAGTTCTAAAGTTATTTTTTCAAAAAGTATTATTAAAAAAAATGATTGTAATAATTATTTTCTTGAGACTTCAATTAATAAAATACAACACAATTTTATTGCAATAAGTTGTAACAAAGAAGTTAGATTTAAAAATTTAATTATTTCTCCTGAGTAACTCTTTTTTTAAATATTTGAGTTCTCGATTTGTTTGCCCTCCAACAGATGAGTTTTCCTGCGCTCTTCTAATTAAGTAGGGAATCAGATTTTTGACTGGTCCAAAAGGCAATATTTTGGCTACATTATAACCTTTTTTTGAAAGATTAAAGGTTATATTATCGCCCATTCCATATAGTTGACAAAACCATACATTATTGGATTTGTTCTCTATTGAATGTTTATTCATCATTTCTAAAACAAGGTAATTAGAATGTTCATTGTGACTCGCTACAAAAATATCAACACCTTCAATATTATTAAATAACAACCTCAATGCTTCATTAAAATTATTATCAGTTGCCTCTTTAGTTTTACAAATTGGTGATTGGTAGTCATTTTCTTTTGCCTGTTGTCTCTCTTTTTCCATGTAAGCTCCTCTCACTAACTTGAAGCCTAGCCTAAAATTACCTCTATCTACAATAAGTTTATTCAAATACTCAATTCTATCCCAACGATATAATTGAACCGTATTATATATATATGCTTCATTCCCAGTATTGTATCTCTTCATCATTTTCAATACTAATTCATCAATTGCATTTTGAACCTCATACTCCTCTGCGTCAACTAAGATTTTGACTTTCATTTTTCTTGCATACTCAAATATTCTATCAAACCTTTTTTCAATGTTAAACCAATTAGATTTTTCATTATCATTTAAAATTTCATTGGATGACTTTTTTTTAAAGAGTTTATAACTACCAAGTGAAGTAGGCTTAAAAACTGAGAATGGCATATCATTTTCTTTGGAAAGCTTGATAATTGTTAACTTTTTTTCAAATGCATTGTCGAAATCCTTTTCTGTTTCCAGTGATTCTATTGAATAATCTAAAATGGAGAAAACGTTTTTTTTCTTCATTCTTTTTATAATTCCTGAACATTCACTAATGCTTNCTCCACCACAAAACTGCTCATATATTGTTGCTTTCAAAAGCCATTTTATTGGTAAACCCAGTTTAAGAAAAAACAAAGTAGCATTTGAAAGTATTTTAACTAAAAAACCCTTTGTTATTAAGCTAAATAGAAAAATAGATTTTCTAATCTGTGAAGTTTTTTTTAAGCTGTAGGCAACTTCTGTATTCTGAAATAAATTTTGCATTAAATCAAATTTAAACTTAATTGTTCTTTTTTTAAAATGTTGTTTATTTGCATAATCAAAAATGGAAAAAATTCTAACAGATAATTATGCAATTGAATTTGAATCAGGTTATGAGTCTCTTATCAAAATTATAGATAAAAACAAATATTCAAAAATCTTTTTGTTGGTTGATGAAAACACTGAAAATTTTTGTTTGAACATTTTCAAAAATAAGACGACTTTAAACCCTAATTTAATTAAAATAAAGTCAGGAGAAGAAAATAAAAATATTCATACATGCATAAAAATTTGGAACTCACTCATCAATTCGAATGCCGACAGAAAAAGCTTATTAATAAACCTTGGAGGAGGTGTCATTACTGATATTGGGGGATTTTCAGCAAATACTTACAATAGAGGAATTGATTTTGTTAATATTCCTACAACTTTACTTTCAATCGTTGATGCCTCTGTCGGAAGTAAGACTGGCATAAACCAAAATGGTATAAAAAATAAGATCGGCACTTTTTATGATCCAAAAATGGTAATTATTGATACTGAATACCTAAAAACACTAGAACAAAGACAGATTAATAGTGGCTATTGTGAAATTTTTAAACACAGTTTAATATCCAAACAAAACTCAAAATTTGAATATTTAACAGATTCCAATGAAATTAATTTCTCCCTTGATATTATAATTAACTCCATAAATATTAAAAACAACTTTGTTTCCGAAGATAAATACGAAAAAAAACGAAGAAAAGGATTAAATTTTGGACATACTATAGGTCATGCAATTGAAACACACTTTATGTCTAGTGATAAAAAACTATTACACGGTGAAGCAATAGCAATTGGTATTATTATCGAATCATTTTTGTCTAAAGAAATCTGTGGTTTTGATATTGAAAAAGTTGATAAAATCAAAAATCATCTCCTAAGTATTTTTAATAAGATTAAATTCAATTCAAGTTCTATAAATAATATTATAAAAATGATGGAATACGATAAAAAAAACACAGATAAAGAGGTAAATTTTGTTCTTTTATCGGACATTGGAAAGTTAATTTTTGACGTTAAAGTTCCTGACTCAAATATTTTAGATGCTTTTGAATATTACAGTAAATAAATTTAAGCTGAATTTCTACTCGCATTAATATTTCCAAAAAGAGACCTGGTAACAATCTTTTCAAATACACCAATTTTATGTGTTTCATTAGGATGATTTTTCCTCAAAAAATTTATTTGTTGAAGAGCATATTGTTGAATAGTTACAAGTGGTAGTATTATTTTTTCTCTTACATCAACTGATGCTTTGTTTGCGGGTTCATTTTGCATTAATTCGGTATATCCTGTAAGTTTTAATACCATCTTTTTTGTTAGTAAATATTCTTTATAAATCAAATTCCAAAATTCTCCATAGCTTTTATTTTTGGACATGTAAGCAGTTAATTCAAAAAAAGATTTATTCAAACTCATCATACTATTTGAAATTAAAGCTCTGAAAAAGGGAACCTCTTTGTAAAGTTTTTTTACTAGACTGAAATTATTTTTTTCTTGAAAATTTGCGAGCGCTGATCCTAGACCATAAAAGCCTGGAACATTTTGTTTTAACTGTGCCCAACTACCAACAAAAGGAATAGCTCTTAAACTATCAAAATCAAACTTAGAATCATCGCCAGATCTTTTTGAGGGTCTACTTCCAATATTAGTTTTAGCATAATACTTNATNGTTGTCATATTTTCCAAATAACCCAAAAAACTAGGATGGTTTTTAAATTCCTGATATGCTTTATGGCTAATAGTTGATAGTTGTTCGATTACTTTTCTATTTTGTTTGCTGAGAGTATCTCCATTTCTATTTTTTTTGTTTTTAATTGCTGAACTTATAAGTTGCTCCAAGTTGTATTTGCATGAGTCAGGTGTACCAAAATTTGAACTAATTGTTTGTCCTTGAATTGTGACTTGAATATCATCTGACTCAATAATATTTCCGAGTGAACTGTAGAATTGATGTGTATTTCCTCCTCCTCTGGCAGGTGGACCTCCCCTTCCGTCAAAAAACTTAACTTTTATTTTATGCTTTCTGGAAATTCTAGTCAATTTTTCTTTAGCTATCAAAATTTTCCAATTTGCTGTCAAATATCCACCATCTTTGGTTCCGTCAGAGAATCCAAGCATAATTGTTTGCTCATTGTTTCTATAGGACAAATGATTTCTATAATCATCATTTGAATATATCTTATCCATAATATTTACTGCAATATCTAAATCTGAAATTGTTTCAAACAAAGGTATAATGTCAAAAGTATTCTTTTTCCAACCTGATATTTTAAACATTGTAAAAACCTCCAAAATATTAATTGCTGTTTGATTATTGCTAATTATATATCTGTGACAGCCTGATTCACCATTTGATTTTTGAATTTTTTGCATTGCCCTTATTGAACCTAATGTTGACGAAACCAACTCATCACTAAAAAAAGAAGGTTTAAAATNCCCCTNTAGTGAGGATAATAGGTCAGATTTCTCAATGAACTTAGAACTAATATACTTTTTTAATATATCTGGTTTAATTTTCTTAATAATTTTACTAAAGACATAAGAGTGAATTCTTGAATCTTGTCTAATATCAAGTGTGGCAAAATGATAACCAAAGATTTCAACCTTTAAGATTAAATCATCTAGCTGATCCAGGAATAAGGATTGATGATCACTGATTAAAATTTCTCGAATATTTTTAAGTTTTAATTTTAAATCATTTAGATCAAGTTCAACATTAACAGAATCTTGATTCATACTCATATATAATTTATTTTCAATTTCTGAGATTTCAGATTCAATATTTTTAAAGGTTAGTCTCCTCCTTAATTTTCTAACATCACGATAATAATTTTTAAGTATATCTGATCTAAGTTTTAAAGCTGTTTTTATGGTTGTTTTTGTTGTTACAAATGGATTACCATCCCGGTCTCCACCAGGCCAAAATCCCAGAGAAACAAGATTGAAATTTTTAAAATCATTTTCAAAAATATTTGATTTAACATATTTAAAAATATCAGCTATAGAATTATAAAAAACATTTTCTAAGTACCAGCATAAATTTACAGCCTCATCATAAGGTGTTGGTTTTTTTGATTTAAAAAAAGGAGTTTTTCCAAGTTGTGACAATAAATCTTTGATGTTTTTTAAATTATTGTCTTTGATTGCTTTTGAAAGGTCTGTGATTATTCCAAGAACAGATCCAGGGTAAAATTGGGTAGGATGGGCCGTTAATACAGGTCTTACACTTATATCACTTAAGTATTTATGTAGCTCCTCTTTGCTGTCATTAGTTTCAAATTCTTCTTTTATATTTCTAAGAGTACCTACTCCATCAAGATTGTTAATCTCATTGAATGACGCATCTTCAATTGCATCAAAAAGGACAACCTGACGCTCTATGTACTGTATAAACCTAAACAACAAAGAAATTCTTTCCTTGTTTGTGTAATCCTCACAATACTTCGAAAAAAAGTTTTCAATTATCTCTCTTGGCTCAGACCTGTTTTTAAACCCATTTTCACAAATAGTTGCTAAAATTGGCAAAAGTTGTCCGGTGTTGGAAATTAAATCATAAGGAAGGGTTGCAAAAACACTATTATAAACATGATATCTTGAAAGAACTTTTTCCTGAAACCGTTCCTTTTTTGTGAGCTTTTTCATCAAAAATTAAGCTATTTCATTGAAAATTTTATGCATTAACCTTTTTTTATCGTTTATACTTTCCTCAAGGGAAATCATCGTTTCTGTTCTAGAAACTCCATCAATATCATCAATCATAAAAATAATCTCTTTAGCGTGATTTGTATTCTTAGATCTGATCTTACAGTAAATATTAAACCGCCCAGTTGTTATATGTGCTACAGTAACGAAGGGAATAGAGTTTAGTTTTTCTAATACTTCATTAGTAAGATGGGTCTTTTCAAGAAAAATACCAATATAAGCTATAAACGTATAACCCAATTTTTTATAATCCAGTTTAAGTGAAGATCCGCTAATTATACCCGCATCCTCCATTTTCTTAATACGGACATGCACAGTACCAGCAGAAATAAGCAATTTTTTAGCAATATCAGTATAGGGAATTCTTGAATTATCAATTAATAAATCAAGAACTTTATAATCAATTTCGTCTAATTTAAATTTCATAGTTGTTTTGTTGAGGTTTTAACATCAAAATTATACATTTTTAAAATAATTTTCAATAAAATCTGCATTTCATTGAAATATCTGTATAAATAAAAGTTTTTTTATAAAATATTTAAGCATTTCACATATTCAAATGTATACATTTCTAAACGCTCATTATCAAAAAAAAAGTAAATTTTTACAAAAAAATTAATAAAACAATACAAAATACTTATTTACAGTATTTTAACGTATATTGTTGAAAGCTTTAATTTAAATATATATACTACATATATTGAATTTTATAATGAATATTATTTCATCTTTCAAATAAATTTTACATTTGTAAACAAATGAAAATGAATGAACGTATACAAAAAGTATTAAAAAGCAGTGGTCTTTCTGCTTCAGAATTTTCAAAAAAATTAGACATTCAAAGATCAAGACTCTCCCACATATTGAGTGGAAGAAACAACGCAAGTCTAGATGTTATAAAAAAAATAAACTACAATTTTCCTGAACATACGCTTGAATGGCTAATTAATGGAGAGGAGAAGCCCCTCCTCTACTCAGAAACACAATTACCTGAAAAAAAAACTGTGAAAAAACACACAAAATCAATGATTAAAAAAATAAATAAGGTTATATTGTTTTACGACGATGACACNTTTGAAACATTTACAAACTAAATTTTTTTTAATATTTGTTGTTTTACTACTATTATCTTGTGGTATTCCTGAAAAAAATTGCTCTCAGTTTAAAACTGGAGAATTCAGTTTTGAATCCAAAACAGAAAATGGAGTTTATAANTCCAGNTCAATAAGGAATGATTCAATTGAAATTGAGTTCTTTGGATCATCAATAGATACCTCAAGAATTACCTGGGTCTCTGAATGTGAATATCTTTTAAGAAAGTTAAGGCCTAAAAGCCTATCTGAGGAAAAAGCTGTTTCTGTTAAAATAATCAATACATCTGACAAAGGATATTTGTTTGAATATTCATTTGTTGGTGATAGAGAGAATCGAGCAAGAGGAAACGCCCTTAAGATTGATTAAAACCAATAGCCCTAAAAATCACTAAAACAAGGTTAAGAAGCACATAAATTATAATAGAGATACTAAAAAAACTTAATAAATCTATTTTAGCAATTATCAACCCAAGAGAAACTATTCCATACAGTATCAATAAAAAAAACAAAAACCTTCTGTTTTCTCTTATGTTTATCTTAATTGAATAAAATTTTATACTGCTTACCATCAAAAATGAAAAAATGATAATCAGTGTTATTATAATGGTATGCGTTAAATCAATTGGCAGTAATGGTAAACCCATGAAAAATAAACCTACAGCAGGTGTAGGTAATCCCTGAAAATTAATCATTGGAATACTATCATTAAATCTTGCCAATCTATACATTGCAAATGGAATTAGCAGAAACGAAAAATAAGGTGTCAATGACCCCTCCTCAATCATTGAACTCATAAATCTTTCACTATTTTGCATTACATCGAACATCAAAAAACTAGGGGCAATTGAGAATGATACTAAATCTGAGAAAGAATCAAGCTGTAATCCAATTTTTGATGAACTATTTGTCAGTCTAGCTACAAACCCGTCTAAAAAATCAAAAACACAAGCAACAACAATTAATAAAAATGCAATAAAGTAACTGACTTCTTTTGGGAAAGAGTGATCCAAATAATCTGCAATAAATACTATTGACAACACACCACAAACCGCATTAGATATGGTTAAAATATTTGGCAATAAGCTAACTAATTTCAAATGTTATTACTAGTTTTATTTAAGTTGCTAAATTAATCAGTTTTAATTGAATTATAGAAATTCCTTTTTTTTAAGCATTTTATCTGGTTTAATGCTTGGAATATCGTGGCCAACATATGGTTTTTATTTTTTGATATTTATTGCCTTTACACCATTAATTCACCTAATAAAATCAAATAAAACAGAAAATAATTTCAAATTAACATTCTTCTCATTCGTAACATTTTTGGTTTGGAATATCATTACTACACACTGGCTCTACCATGCTACATTGACAGGTATGTTATTTGCCATAATCGTAAATTCTTTTTTAATGAGCTCAATTGTTCTAATTTCTTTATTTATTTGGAAGAGATTAGGCAATAAATTATCCATTATTTTTTTTATTTCTCTCTGGATATGTTTTGAAAAATTTCATTTAAATTGGGATTTTTCATGGCCTTGGCTTAATCTNGGTAATGTTTTTTCTGAAAACATAAAAATTATACAATGGTATGAGTACACTGGTGTATTCGGTGGGAGTCTATGGATCTTAATATCGAATTTCGTTAGTTACAATTTGCAAAAAAAACTAATTGATAATAATAATTATAAATCAGACATCATTTATTTATCAGCTATTATTTTAATCCCCATAATTGTCTCTCTCATAATTTTCACAAACATTGAGATTGAGGAAAAAGAAATTAAATCAGTAATAATTCAGCCAAATATAGACCCATACAATGAAAAGTTTAACAGATCTGATGAGCAAAATGTAAAATACCTAGAATCCCTACTTCATGATGAAAAAAACAGAAATTCCTTAGTTATTTTACCGGAAACCTATTTTAGTGACGGCTCCCTGATTAGCTCACTTAACTATTCATCACTAATTAATAAACTTAATAGAATAAAAGATAAATATGACACCGAAATCTTGGCGGGAATTGAGCTGTATGAGGTTTTTAATGACCCAAATAAAGTCAAGAGCTATTCCAACAAAATTGAAAATAATAGATGGCTTGATTTATTCAATGCATCCATATTCATCTCTGATGAAATTGATATATATAAAAAATCCAAACTTGTTGTTGGAATAGAAAAAATGCCTTATAAGAGTTTTTTAGAACCATTATTGGGATCCCTTTTAATGGATTTTGGAGGGCTTTCATATTCCAGGGGATATCAGCAATACAGAACCGTATTCAAATCAAAAAAAGGAACAAATATTGCCCCGATAATTTGTTATGAATCCATCTATGGTGAATATGTGAGTGATTATGTAAGAAATGGGGCAAATTTACTGGCAATCGTCACAAATGATGGCTGGTGGAACAACACTGAGGGCCACAAACAACACCTCTCATATGCAAGGTTGAGATCCATAGAAACAAGAAAAAATATAGTAAGAAGTGCGAACACTGGCATATCCTCTGTAATAAATTACAGAGGGGAAATTGTTAAAACAATTGGATATGAAAAAGAGGGTCTGATAAATTATAATGTTGGAGTGAATAACATAATAACATTTTATTCCATGTATGGAGATTACATTTACCGACTGTGTTTATTTTTTTTAATTATAATATCTGCTTTTTACTGTGCTAACTACTTGAAAGAGAAAAAATAAATTTTTTGTTATTTTTCGAACAAATTATTGCATAAAAAAATTAAAAAATTATTTTTGCAAAAAAATTAATTCTTATGTATTGGACACTTGAACTAGCACAATATCTAAGCGATGCGCCCTGGCCTGCAAACAAAGACGAACTTATTGATTATGCAATTAGGACTGGTGCGCCANNAGAGGTAGTAGAAAATCTACAGGCAATTGAAGATGAAGAGGGCGAAACTTATGAATCGATTCAAGACATTTGGCCTGACTACCCAACACAAGAGGATTATCTTTGGAACGAGGAAGAATACTAATATCGTATTCTGCTATTCTACTAGACCTTTTTTCATTAAATTTATCACAATTAATTGATGAGTTTACTAAATTCTATTCTTAAAGTATTTATACCCAATAAATCAAAAAAAGATTTAAAGGAAGCTGAGCCTATAATAAAGCTAATTCATGAAANGGAGTCTGACCTAGAAAAGCTTAGCAATGATCAATTAAGGTCAATCAAAACAGACTTAAAAAAACAAATTTCAGAATTAAAAAAACCATTTCAAGATAAAATAGATGAAATAAAAGATGTTATTTCTAAATCTAATAATATTGATGAAAATGAAAAAAATTACATTGAAATTGATAAAATTGAGAACAACTATCTAGATCAGCTAGATGTATTTCTTGATAAAATTTTACCTACTGCTTTTGCGCTTGTCAAAGAAACCGCAAAAAGATTTGCCACAAACGATTACNTTGAAGTTTCTTGCTCAGAAATGGATGCAAAACTTTCNAGCACTAAAAATTATATTACGATTAAAGGTAAAAAGGCAATTTGGACTAATTCATGGGATGCTGCTGGAAAAAAGATTGTATGGGATATGGTCCATTACGATGTACAATTAATTGGGGGAATTGGTCTACACAAAGGAAAAATAGCAGAAATGCAAACCGGTGAAGGAAAAACACTAGTTGCAACACTACCCGTTTTTCTGAATGCATTAACTGGAAATGGCGTACACTTGGTTACGGTTAATGATTATTTAGCTAAAAGAGACTGTACTTGGATGGCTCCAATTTTTGAGTTTCATGGATTAACAATTGATTGTATTGATAAATATAAACCACATTCAAAGGAAAGAAAAGACGCTTATTTAGCTGATATAACTTATGGTACAAATAACGAATTTGGTTTTGATTATTTGCGAGATAACATGGCAAACAGAGAGCAAGATAGAGTGCAAAGAAAACACAGTTATGCCATTGTGGATGAAGTAGATTCTGTATTAATTGATGACGCCAGAACTCCATTAATTATTTCTGGCCCGGTACCAAAGGGTGATGATCATGAGTTTGATATTCTAAAACCAAAGATTTCCTCTCTTGTACAAATTCAAAAAAAGCTTGTTACACAAATCTTGGCTGAGTCAAAAAAACTAATTTACTCGGGTGATAAAGAAAATGGAGGGTTTAAACTTTTGCAAGCTTATCGCGGATTACCGAAAAATAAAGCTCTAATAAAATTTTTGAGTGAAGAAGGTGTAAAACAAACACTTTTAAAAACAGAAAATTTCTATATGCAAGATAACAATAGGGAAATGCCAAAAGTTGATGCTGACCTATACTTCACCATTGACGAAAAGAACAACCAAATTGAATTAACAGATAAAGGAATTGATCATTTATCTGAAAATGTAAATGACTCTAATTTCTTCATTCTACCAGATTTATCATCTGAAATATCAAGAATCGAAAATGAAAATTTATCAAATGAGGAAGAGGCAAGTAAAAAAGATAGAGTTTTCAGTGATTTTAATGAAAAAAGTCAGAGAATTCATACAATGAATCAGCTTTTAAAAGCTTACACCCTGTTTGAAAAGGATATTGAATATGTTTTAATGGACAATAAAGTAATGATTGTTGATGAGCAAACCGGGAGAATTATGGAAGGTAGAAGATATTCTGACGGTCTACATCAAGCAATTGAGGCTAAAGAAAATGTAAAAATCGAGGATGCTACACAAACTTTTGCAACTATTACGTTACAAAATTATTTCAGGATGTATAGAAAACTGTCAGGAATGACAGGAACAGCAGTAACAGAAGAGGGTGAATTTTGGGATATTTACAAACTAGAAGTAACAGAAATACCAACAAATAAGCCAGTAATTCGTGATGACAGAAATGATTTGGTTTACAAAACTAAACGAGAGAAATACAACGCTGTTATTGAAAATGTAGCGAAATTATCTAACTCTGGAAGACCAGTCCTAATAGGAACGACCTCTGTTGAAATTTCAGAATTACTTTCAAGAATGTTAACAAGAAGAAAAATATACCACAATGTTTTAAACGCAAAACTTCATAAAAAAGAAGCTGATATTGTTGCCGAGGCTGGAAAAAGTGGAATAGTTACAATCGCTACTAATATGGCTGGGCGTGGAACCGACATAAAAATTTCTGANGAAATTAAAAATAAGGGTGGTTTAGCGATTATTGGAACTGAAAGACATGATTCAAGAAGAGTTGATAGACAATTACGAGGAAGATCTGGTAGACAAGGTGACCCTGGAAGCTCACAATTTTTTGTTTCGCTTGAAGATAATTTAATGAGGTTATTTGGAACTGACAGAGTATCAAAAATGATGGATAGAATGGGACATAAAGAAGGGGATGTGCTTGAACATTCAATGATGAATTCAGTTATCGAAAGGGCACAAAAAAAAGTAGAAGAAAACAACTTTGGTATTAGAAAAAGACTTCTTGAATATGACGATGTAATGAACATGCAAAGAGAGGTTATCTACAAAAAGAGAAAGAATGCTCTTGATGTAAATAGGCTGAAAGTCGATGTTGCTAATATGATTTTTGAAACTGCTGAAAGCATATATCTGGATGCGAAAAATAAAAATGATTACAAAGAATTTGAATTTAATTTGATTCGATATTTCGGAATTACATCATCAATTGGAAAAACAGACTTTGAATCACAAGATGAGGTTAAGTTAGTTAACAAACTTTACAAAGAGATTTTGGAGAACTATGAGAGAAAAAACCTAGAAAATGTAAACAAAGTTTTTCCAATAATAAAAAACGTATACGAAAATCCCAAAAACAAATACGAGAGAATTGTAGTTCCCTTCACTGATGGTAAGAAAACAATGAACATTGTTACCAATTTAAATAACGCATATGATTCTAAAGGAAAAGAGTTAATTGATGATTTTGAAAAAAATATTACTCTCGCAATCATTGATGAAACATGGAAAACACATTTGAGAAAAATGGATGAACTCAGACAATCTGTTCAGTTGGCTGTTCATGAACAAAAAGATCCACTTTTAATATATAAGTTTGAAGCTAAAGAACTTTTTTTCTCAATGATTGACAACTTAAATAAAGATATACTTACATTTTTGATGAAAGCTGATTTACCAAGCAGAGACCCGAATCAAATAAAAGAGGACAGACAAGCAAGAAGACAACAAAGCTATAAAACTAGTAAAGAAGATGTTTTGAATAGTGATGAGTTAGCTAGACGTAACAGAGAAATTGGAGGAAATATATCACAAGATAAAAGTACTGTTGAAACAATTATTCGTGAACAACGCAAAATAGGTAGAAATGAGCGTGTAACAGTCAAAAATGTTCAGAATGGTGAAAAAAAAGATTTAAAGTTTAAACAAGCCCAAAATCTTATTAACTCAGGTAACTGGATTTTAGTTGAAGAATAAACCAAGAATTTTAATTATAGGTCCTCATCCCCCAATCAGAGGTGGTATCTCTGAATTTAATTATAACACTTACAAACATTTAAAAGAAATTAGTAATGTATTTGTACTTTCAATTAAAAAAAGTTACCCCAGTTTTTTATTTCCAGGAAAATCACAATTTTACAAATCAAAAAATAATTATGAAAATTTTGAAAATTTCAACCTCTATAATCCTTTTGAGATTAGAAAGGTTTTCAAAATAATAAGAGAAAAAGAGATTAATACAATTATAACAACACACTGGAACCCTTTAGTTTCCTTTCTTTTCGCTATTGTTAACAGACTTAATGAAAAAACAGTTAAAAAAATTGGAGTTATTCACAATGTTTTACCGCATGAGAGATTTCCTCTAGACTACTTAATGCTAAAATTTTATTTAAACTCATTGGATGCAATGATTACTTTATCTAAAAATTCGACAAACTCTCTGAATAAAATTTATTTCAACAACGCAGTTATAAAGCAATTGTATCATCCGGTAGAAAACAAGAAAAATATAAATCGAAACAAATCCTTAAAGATTTTAAATTTAGACTCAAAGAATCAGTACCTACTACATTTTGGTTTAGTCAGAAAATACAAGGGGCTTGGTCTATTAATTGAATCCATGAATGAGTTAACAAAAACAAATAAAAATTTAATTTTATTAATTGTTGGTGAATTTTACAGTGAAAAAAACAAATATTTAAAGCAAATTAATCGGTTAGGACTTGAAAAAAACATAAAGATTGTTGATAAATATATTGAAGGAAGTATGATTAATCATTGGTTTTCTGTTGCCGACGTAGTGATTCAGCCAAACAAAATTTCATCACAAAGCGGAGTAACTGCTCTGTCAATCAGTTTTGAAAAGAAAATTGTTACTACGGGTACAGGTGGTATAGGTGAAATTATCAACTCTAGTAATGGATATATATGTGAATCAAATGTTCATAGTATGAGCAAAGCAATAAATTATGCACTAAATGATAAAAATTTTAATTTTGATAAACTTAAAGAGTTAAAACATAAATTTAACTGGAGCAGTTTTTCAAAAAATATAATGAGTATTGTTGATGAAATTTAAGCTACAAATTTTAATTTTTTTCTTAGTGTCAATTTCATATGGACAAAATGAAATTAAGCAAGCATATTTTGCATCTGGTTGTTTTTGGTGCGTTGAATCAATTTTTGAAAGTCTTGAGGGTGTTACTAATGTGGAATCAGGATATTCGGGGGGATGGCTTAAAAATCCTTCCTACAGCCAAGTTTTAACTGGAAAAACCGGTCATGCAGAAAGTGTAAAAGTATCTTACAAACCTAATCAAATAAGTTTTTCAAAGCTTGTTGAAGTTTTTTTTGCATCACATGATCCCACTACTTTAAACAGACAAGGTCCTGATGTTGGAACCCATTATAGATCAATTGCTTTTTATGNAGTTGATGANGAAAAAANAGTTATTGAACAAGAAATANAAAGGTTATTAGATAAACAGATATATCCTTTAATTGTCACTGAGGTTAAAAAATTTGAAAAGTTTTACCTAGCAGAAAGCTATCATCAGGATTACAAAATAAAAAACCCAAATAACCCATATATTTGGAATGTTTCGGTTCCTCGAATCGAAAAATTTAAATCAAATTATACTGATTTACTTAAAAAGAATTGATTTTTCAGTAAATAATTGTAAAAAATAAATGCTAAATACCCAGACGCTAATCCGTAAATACCACCAATAACAACATCTGATGGGAAGTGAACCCCAATGTAAACTCTACTAAATGCTATTATTGCTGCCCATAAAAAAAGAAATTTTCTCCATTTATAGTAATTGGTAAATGAAAAATAAAAAAAACCTGCGATAGCAAAAGAATTGGAAGCATGGGCTGAAAAAAATCCATATAAACCTCCACAACCTTCTTTAACAATTCTAATTAACCCAGAAATTGATTCATCGTGACACGGTCTTAAAATTTGAAAATAATGTTTGGAAATATTACTAGATTGATCTGTAAATAAAATCATTAATCCAATAATCANAAAAAATGAAAAAATGGATTTAGGATTTAATTTTTTCAAATTAAAGTGTAAGTATATCAAATAAAAATAAAAGGGAATCCATGTATACTTATTAGTTAATACAAGCCATAAAAAATCAAATTGCTCACTTCCTAAATTGTTTAAGAAGATTAACAGATCAGCATCTAAGCTTTTTAATTTATCAAACATTAATTTTGAACACCATATTTATCAAACAAATAAACAAGTGAAGCTACAGCAGCTGATCCAAGTTCTAATTCTCTTTTATTAACATTTTCAAAAACATCAATTTCACTATGATGGTAATCAAAATATTTTTGTGAGTTTGGTCTCAAACCAGCTAAAATATTATTAGGTTTTCTTAGATTAGAAATATCTGCTCCACTCCCACCCTTAATGAATACATTAACATAATATGGGGCAAAAAGCTTTTTCCATTCTAAAATCTTTAAGAAATTACTATCACTACAGGTAAAAGAAAAACCAAGAGGTCTAAAACCACCAGCATCAGATTCAATTGCAAAAATGTGATTGATTCCATCTCTATCAGCTATTTCTTTATATTTATTTGAGCCTCTTCCTCCATTTTCTTCATTCATAAATAAAACAACTCTGATAGTTCGCTTAGGTTTGTAGGAAATTTTATTAAATATGTTAAGTAAATCCATGGAATGAACCACTCCTGCACCATCGTCATGTGCACCATCACCAATATCCCAAGAATCTAGATGTCCCCCAACAAGGATGACCTCATCAGGAAATTCAGAACCTTTAATTTCCGCTATCACATTATAGGATTGTGAATCTCTTAAGGTTTTACTTTGTTGTCTAAAAAGGAATTTTAAGTTGGGTTTTATTTTGAGTAAATCACTTAATTTATTGGCACCCTTGGTACTGATTGCTGCAGCAGGAATTCTTTTACTCAATGGTAAATTTCCATATGTTAGTCCCCCAGTGTGTGGATAATCATCAACCCTGAGTGTCATTGATCTAACAATTACTCCTATGGCACCATACTTGGACGCCTCGAGAGCGCCCAATGCTCTCTGATCAACAGCAGTACCATATGAGGTAAAAGTACTGATGTATTTAGGATCCATAGGTCTGTTAAAAAAAACAATTTTACCATCAATTTCATCTTTTCCCAAAGCTTCAAGTTCGTCTAGACCAAAAACCTCAATAACGTTTGCTTTTAAGCCAACCGAAGGAGTAGCCACAGAACCGCCTAAAGCAGTTATGTTAACATTAAAGGTTATGCCTGGTTCTGTCTCAATTAAGGCAAATTCTTTTGGGCCACGAATCCANGTAGGTACCATAACAGGTTGAAGATAAACCTTATCAAATCCAAGTTTATCAAGTTCAGATTTTGACCATTCAACAGCTTTTTGAGCTCCAAGGGATCCCGAAAGCCTTCCACCAATTTGATTTGATAAGTGATCTAGCCAATTATAAGATTTACTTTCAGTGAGTGCTTTTGAAAATATTGAGGAAATAATTTCTTCATCGCTTTGGGAGAAAAGACTTAAAGACAGAAAAAAAAACAATATATATCTCATTACTTTTTTCCAGAAAATTTCTTTACATCATCTAATGTGATATCATTATTTTCAGAAAGAATGGTTAGCCTTTCTACAACATTTCTAAGTTCTCTTACATTACCTTTCCATGAATATGTGGATAACAACTTAATCGCTTTAGAATCCATGGTAAAAATTCCATTTTCATTAGAGCTGGATAACTGATCAAGAAAGTGATCAACCAAAAAAACTATATCATCCTTCCTGTCATCTAACTTGGGTACATTCAGCTCAATAACAGCTATTCTGTGATATAAGTCTTCTCTGAATTTGTTTTCTTTAATTAAAATTTTTAAATCTTTATTTGTTGCAGCTATGATTCTTGAATCAACAAAGATGTCTTTCTCACTACCAACTTTTTGTATTTTACTTTCTTGTATAGCACGCAATACTTTTGATTGAGCCGACAAACTCATATCTCCAATTTCGTCCAGGAAAATTGTTCCATTATTAGCCGCCTCAAATTTACCAACCCTGTCTTTGTGAGCAGATGTGAAAGAACCTTTTAGATGTCCAAACAGTTCACTTTCAATTAACTCTGAGGGGATTGCGGCACAATTCACCTCAATAAATGGTCCATCGGATCTTAAACTATTATTGTGAATTTGTCTAGCAACCAACTCCTTACCAGACCCATTTGGACCCAAAATCATTACTCTTGCATTAGTAGGTGAAATCTTCTCAATGATATGCTTTAATTCTACTATTTTTTTGGATTTACCAATAATTTCATATTTGGATTGTTTTGGTGACTTTGTTAAGGTCTTTTTTACTTTTAACTTGTTTTTTAAGGACTCTCTAACCGAGGACAACAAACTGTTTAAATCTGGTGGTTTTTCAATATAATCAAATGCTCCTTTTCTCATAGCCATCACTGCAGTCTTCAAATCACCATGACCAGAAATCATTATAATTGGGATTTTATCATCATAAGATTTTAAGAAATTTAAAACATCTATGCCATCTTTTTTAGGCATTTTAATATCACAAATTACAAGTTCAAGATTTTCAGATTTAATTTTAGATATTGCATCAGATCCATCTATGGCTTCAATGATATTATTTTTACTATCATCTTCCATGAGAACTTTCTTTAAGACTCTTCTGATGGCTTCCTCGTCTTCTACAATTAAGATATTTGGCATTGTTTTTTTTACAAACTTAAGAAAACATATCTTTCACCTTATCAAAAAAAGATTTTTGATTTATATCAGGGTTGGGTTTAAAATGTTCATCACCTCTCATATTTTCAAAAAATTCTTTTTGCTCTTTACTCATTGTTTTTGGTGTCCAAACATTCACATGAACCAATAAATCACCTGTGGGTCCGTTCAAAGATTTTAAGCCTTTATTTTTTAGCCTCAGAATTTTTCCAGATTGGATACCCGGTTCTAACTTAATTCTAACCTTGCCCCCAACAACNTCAATTTCTTTACTAGAACCTAACACTGCATCAGGCATACTTATGAACAAATCATAATGAAGATTATTACCCTCTCTTTTCAGATTAGGGTCCTCTTTTTCGTCAATAAGTATCAGTAAGTCTCCACTAATTCCGTCAGAAACAGCTTCATTCCCCTTTCCAGAAACTCTCAATTGCATGCCATCTTCNACTCCAGCTGGAATTTTTACATCAACTGTTTCTTCTACTAGAATCTGCCCGTTCACATCACTGCCAGGGGGTTTTTTAGTAACTATCTTCCCAGTTCCACCGCAATTATCGCATATTGATGTTGATTGCATTCTACCCAAAATTGTATTTGTTATTTTGATAACCTGCCCAGTACCATTGCAAACATGACATGAAGAATACTCAAGTCCAGGGGCCTGAACTTTTCTTTTAACTTTTATTTTTTTGTTTGTACCGTTAGCTATTTCATCAATTGTTAATGAAACTTTTATTCTAAGATTGGTTCCCTTTGAAGTTCTAGACCTACCTGAACCACCGAAGCCACCAAAACCACCAAAAGCACTTCCAAATATGTCACCAAATTGACTAAAAATATCTTCCATATCCATACCACCAGCACCAAATCCTCCACCCTGGAAAGCCGAATGACCAAATTGATCATATTTAGATCTTTTTTCGGGATTTCCTAAAATTTCATAAGCCTCAGCAGCTTCTTTGAATTTTTCTTCAGCTTTTTTATCGCCTGGATTCTTATCGGGATGATATTTTATTGCGCATTTTCTATAAGCTTTCTTGATTTCAGAGTCTGATGCGTTTTTATCGAGACCTAGTATTTTATAATAATCCTCTTTCATACTTAATTTCCAACTACGACTTTGGGATACCTCAAGATTTTATCTCCAATTAAATAACCATTTTCGACAACATCTATAATTTTACCAACCATTTTTTTTGTAGGAGCTTTTATTTGTGTAATAGCCTCATGTTTCTCCGCATCAAATATTGTTCCTGCACTCACTTCAATTTTTGATAATCCATTGCTAACAAGAGTATCATAAAATTTATTGTAAATCAACTTAAAACCAGTGTAATCAACGCTTTTATCTTTCTCGAACTCCTTCATGGCTCTGTCCATGTCATCGAGGACAGGCAACAATGCAGACATCAGCTCCTTTGATGCTGTTTTAAAAAGCTCGATTCTTTCCTTTGATGTTCTTTTTCTAAAATTCTCAAACTCTGCAAAAAGCCTTAAGTATTTATCCTTTTCTGATTCGAGATCATCATTTAATGTTTTTATTTGATCTTTTAGCGTTGGTTTTTTTGAAGTTGATTTTTTATTTTTTTGCGCCATAGTATTATCAATGTTCAAATTTACTGCCAACAAATCTAAATTGTCAAAATGTCATGGAAATTTTATAAATCTTTTAGACTAGTGTATTGCAAATTTGGATGTACTTTATTTATTCTTTCAGACACAACATTTTTATTAGAATTGGCTATATCCTCATAAAAATCATTAAGAAACAGTACTTTAAAAATTGATTTTAAAATTACATCAGGAATAAATACCTTAAGCTTAAACTTATATTTTTTTGTCAGATTTGTAATTAAATTTAACATAGTTGTTGGATTATTGTTCACCGCATGAATTAATCCGTAATAATTTTTTTGGGATATTTTGTAAAAAAGTTCTGTAAGATCGTTCAAATGAATCCATGAAATTTTTTGATTGCCATTTCCAATAAAGGATAAAAATCTGGACTTTGAAATCAATCTTAAAACTTTAATGATACCTCCTAGCTCACTGAAAACCATTCCAATTCTAACCGTAGTAACATTAACTTTGAATGCTCTTAAACTTTCAATTTCTCTCTCCCACTCTTTAACCACATTAGCCAAAAAGGTATTTCCTTTCTGAGTTGAATTTTCGTCAAAAATAATTTCTCGAGAGTTAGGAAAAATACCAATCGCAGAAGCAGAAATTACATGTTTGATTTTATTGGTTTTATTTTTTAATAATTTTTTAATTATCCGCAATGAGTTAAGCCTAGATTCCAATATCTTTTTTTTCTTTGATTTTGTCCATAAACCAAAAATATTTTCACCTGCTAGATTAATAACAACATCAACATCATCAACACAACTAAAATCAATTGTTTGATTTTTTGGATTCCATTGATAGTATCTTATTCGTTTTGTGTCCTCTCCCCTGCTTCTTGAAAGAATATTAATATCATGATTTTTTTTAATCAATAATTGAACTAAACTTTTACCAATTAGCCCAGTGCCTCCAGTTATTAGAAATTTCATTTCAAGATTGAATTGATACAAAGTTAATTTGTAATTTTACATCACAATATTTTTAGATGAAAATTAATCTTGTTGAGAAATCAAGAATTGACGCTGTAAATTTTGAAAATTTGTCATTCGGAAAAATATTTACTGACCATATGTTTATTTCTAAGTATAAAAATGGTGAATGGTCAGCTGGCGAAATAAAACCATATGAAAATATATCTATTAGTCCGTCTGCAAGGGTCCTTCACTACGGACAAGCAATTTTTGAAGGAATGAAGTGTTTTAAAAGTGAACAAGATGAATTATTTCTTTTTAGACCTGAGGAAAATTTTAAAAGGTTTAACAAATCATCAGTTCGGCTTGCTATCCCTGAAATTGATGAAAATATATTCTTCGATGGTTTAAAAGAATTAGTAAAGATTGACTCTGAATGGGTTAAAAAAGGAATTGGAAATGCTCTGTATATAAGACCTTTTGTATTTGCATCAGAACCATCCATTAATGCATCAGAAGCAAACGAATATACTTTTATGATTATATGCAGCCCCAGCAAATCTTATTATGGTGATATGGAAATTAGCGTAAAGGTTGAGGAGAAATACAGCAGAGCTGCCAAAGGTGGTGTTGGTTACGCCAAAGCTGCTGGAAATTACGCTGCCGCTTTCTACCCAACAAAACTTGCCATAGACCAAGGATTTCAACAGATTATATGGACTGACTCAAACAATCACAATGCTATTGAAGAAGCGGGCACTATGAATTTGTTCTTTGTTATTGGAGATAAATTAATAACCTCTCCAACAAGTGATAGTATTTTGGACGGAATTACTAGAAAAAGTATTATAGAACTTGCTGAATTTCACAA
>FUFK010075131.1_pt1 | contig 28550 bp, 35 predicted proteins | sample 1021851 | NCBI WGS metagenome assembly FUFK01 (sample SAMEA51879418, study PRJEB19060) | metagenome
CATAAATATTATCAAATGGGGCTAGATGGCAAAATATAAGCTGTGTTGCAAAGACTAAATAATTACTACTACCTTATGCGGCTAAATAAGCCTATAGGTATTTATCTACTTATGTGGCCTATGCTTTGGGCCTTTCTAATATCATCTGAAGGCTCACCAAGNNTAATCTATCTATTTTTATTTNTGATAGGNGTGNTATTAACGAGATCNGCAGGCTGTGTAATTAATGATTATTTTGATAGAGATTTAGANGCTCAAGTCGAGAGAACAAAGGATAGAATGTTGGTGTCAGGACAAGTTACCTCCTATGAAGCAATAATTCTATTCGTGGGGCTAATTGCACTGAGCATATTGTTATTGATGTTGATAGGTCTAGATATATTAGTATATGCTTTAGCAGCTTTTTGTTTACTGGTAATTTATCCTATTTCTAAAAGATATATAAAAATTCCACAATTAGTATTAGGTATTGCGTTTGGCTCAAGCATACCTATGGTGTACATTGTGGAAACCGGTGAGACAAGTTTGTCCTGCTTGTTAATCTACCTTGCTACGATATCATGGGCTATAGCATATGACACATACTATGCTATAGCAGATAAAAAAGACGATATTAGAATAGGAAATAAGTCATCAGCTATATTATTTGGTGAGAAAGATACCATTTATCCTTTTTACTTCCATATTTTAACGCTTGTTATACTAATGGTTGTAGGAGTGATAAATAATCTCGGACTAATATTCTACTTCTCCCTTGCGCTAGCTTTACTAGTGTCTACTTATCAAAAAATATTAGTTTCAAANAGGTTGCCGTATCAATGTATATCAGCCTTTGAGAATAATAATATTTTTGGATTAATAGTCTTTTTTGGACTACTATTAAGCTATCTTTATGAATAAAAAAATCGCCAAATGGTCTCTGGAAGATATAGAGGCGCTATANCANCTGCCTTTNAANGATCTCATATATAAAGCTCAGACTATTCATCGGGAGAATCATGATCCGAACAAAATCCAAGTATCAACACTAATGTCGATTAAAACAGGAGGGTGCCCTGAGGACTGTAAGTATTGTTCTCAAAGTATTAAATATAATACNGANGTTGAGATTGAAAAATTACTTTCTGTTGATGACGTTGTAGCACAAGCTAGAGCTGCNAAAGACTCNGGAGCTTCAAGATTTTGTATGGGAGCTGCTTGGAGGAACCTTAATGATAGTAATCTNTCTAAAATAAANGATATGGTGAAGGCAGTTAAGANCCTAAACTTGGAAACTTGTTTAACTCTAGGAATGCTCAAAAAAGANCAAGCTGAATCACTCAAAGAGTGTGGGTTAGATTACTANAATCACAATCTGGATAGCTCNGAGGANTACTACAGNAAAGTTGTATCAACGAGAACNTATAAAGATAGNTTANACACCCTNAGCTATGTCAGAGATGCTGGCATCAAAGTCTGCACAGGCGGTATTCTTGGTTTAGGAGAAGAAAATATTGACAGATTAAAACTCATTGAAGTTCTCTGTAATATGGAGGAACAACCAGAGTCTGTTCCAATGAATAAACTGGTTAAAATTGAAGGGACCCCTTATTCAGATAATGAAAATGTTGATAACTTTGATTTTATAAAAGTAATTGCTATAGCACGAATAACTATGCCTAAAACTTATGTAAGACTGTCAGCCGGAAGAGATACTATGAATGATGAAATGCAAGCATTATGTTTTTTTGCTGGAGCAAACTCNATATTTTATGGGGATGAGCTGTTAACAACAAAAAATTCTTCAATCAATCACGACAAAAACCTGTTAGATAAACTTAGAATCAAAACTATCTAATCTTGGCAACATTTAAAGATAAACTTAAATTAATTGAATCTGAGGGATACTTAAGAAAGAGAGATGTAATAAGCCTTACAACCTCCTCGCATACTCAAATAAGAGATAAAACCGTGACCTCTTTCAGCAGTAATGACTATCTCGGTATGTCAACTCACAGAGATGTTATAAGTGAACTCAAGAAATCTGCAAATCAATACGGTATTGGTTCGGGCTCATCCCCATTGATAACCGGATATACTCAATCTCATCAATACCTTGAAAAAGAAATTTGTGAATATCTAGACACAGAAAGTTGTATCGTTTTAAACAGTGGTTATATGGCTAACCTTTGTCTATTGAGTATTTATGACAAAGAAGTTAATGTTATCCAAGACAAAGAGTCACATAATTCTATAATTGAATCATCNANATTAAATAAGNTAAAAATCAATAGGTACTCCCATCTNGATGATTCACAGATAACAAAACATATATCGNAAGATAATNANATATTATTTAGTGANGCTGTTTTTAGTATGACAGGNGATANNACNAACTTAAAAAANCATTTGAATATAAAAAGAANGTTTAACNCNCANCTNTATATTGATGATGCTCATGGTTTTGCAATAGCCCNAAAGTCNNGTAATGATACAGCAATAGAAACATCATGCGAATTATTTGGAATGAAACCGTCAGATGCTGATGCGTATATGGGTACTTTTGGTAAAGCAGTTGGAACAATCGGAGCCTTCATCTGCGGCAACAGAGACCTAATAGAAATGATTATTCAAAAAGGTAGACCATATATTTATTCCACATCACAACCAAGATGTATGATTGATGCAACAAGAAAAAGTTTAAATATCCTATCTTTAGATAANAGTCGCTANAAAAAATTACANGAAAATATNACATACTTTAATGATGCTTGCAAAATCAAANAAATACCTACAAATCTAAATCAAGTACCTATAAAAACAATATTNTTAGGAAATCCTCACCTCGCGCTCAAAGTAAAGGAATTGCTTTTGGAAAAAAATATTCTGATACAGGCAATCAGATACCCAACAGTCCCAAAAAATAATGATAAAATTAGAATCACCCTAACATCTGATCATAATAAAAAAGATATTGATAATCTGCTAAATACCCTAGAGAATGTAATCTGTGAAAAATATACATAACAAAAACATAGTAGTTGGAATTACTGGAAGTATCGCTGCCTACAAAGCGGCAGATCTTGTTAGTAAGCTTAAGAAAGCTGGNGCTAATATCAAAGTAGTAATGACTAAATCCTCTACATCATTTATTACAGAGAGAACTTTGGAATCCATTTCAAATAATAAAGTTCTAGTGGATGAAAATGAGAATGATGAATCATTTTTACATTTAGACATAGCAAAATGGGCTGACATATTTTTAATTGCACCGTGTACAGCAAATTCATTTAATAAAATAACTTCAGGGCTAGCTGATGATTTACTATCAACTTCGTGTCTTGCTTTCAAAGGGAAAATTCTGATTGCCCCTGCCATGAATCCAGATATGTGGAACAATGAGATGATTCAGAAAAATCGTGAGAATATGTCAAAGCATAAGTTCAAAATCATTGGACCAGATTATGGTTTGCATGCATGTGGTGATGAAGGTTATGGCAGGATGAGTTCACCTGAGGCCATACTTGAAAGTCTAAGTAATGAAGTAGAAAAAAATGAACTTGATGGTATTAGAATATTAGTCTCAGCTGGTCCTACAAGAGAGCCAATTGANCCGGTTAGATTTATAAGCAACTATAGTTCAGGGAAAATGGGCTATGCGTTAGCTGAATCTGCAAGAAATTTAGGGGCAGATGTTGAATTGATTAGCGGCCCTGTTGGCATAAAAATGCCCGAGAATATAAAGATTACGAGTGTAGAGACATCTGCCGAAATGTTAGATGCAGTCCTAGGAAAAATACCTTACTGTGACGTATTTATCTCAGCAGCTGCTATATCTGATTATAGACCATCTCACAAATTAACAGAAAAACATAAAAGCTCTGACGGAGAACTTGTGATTAGATTAGAGAGGGGGGAAGATATCTTGAAACTAGCGAAAGAGACGAAAGCTGGTTTATATGCTGTTGGATTCTCAGCAGAGACAAATAATATATCCGATAATGCGAAAATTAAATTGGAGAAAAAAAATATTGATATGATTATTTCTAATGAGGCAAATCATCAAAAAGGTTTAGGTTTTGAGTCTGATATGAATGAGGTCTGCATAATTGAGAAAGATAGTATGTTGAAGATCCCAAAAAATACAAAAAAAATAATTGCTGACATTATTTTGAGCAGGATAGCAAAAAATATAAAAGGGAACCTCATCAAAATAAAGAATGTTAGATAAAGTTCAAATAAGGATAGTAAACAACTTAGTTAAATCAATACCAACATATGCTACCAAAGGTTCTGCGGGTTTAGATCTTCGTGCTGCNGTGATAGATAAGATTCATCTTAGGCCTAATGAAACATTACTTATTCCAACAGGTTTATCAATTTTTATTGAAGATAAAAACTACGCAGCAACTTTACTTCCTCGCTCCGGTCTTGGACATAAAAATGGTATTGTACTTGGAAATCTAGTTGGACTGATAGATTCAGATTATCAAGGAGAACTTATGATATCTTGCTGGAATAGAGGTAAAGAAAGCTACTTCATAGAACCAATGGAAAGAATAGCGCAGATGGTTTTTATCAGAGTTGAGCATCCCGAATTTGAAATTGTCGAGGAGTTCCAAAACACAGAAAGAGGAGATAAGGGCTTTGGATCATCAGGAACAAAATAATATCAAGGCAGATATTTTTAGAGCATACGACATACGTGGTATCTATCCAAGTGACTTCAATGAGGGTTCAGCATATTTTATCGGTGTGGCCCTTGGGAATAGAATACAAGGCCAAAAAAAAGCTGTTGTTGCAATGGATGGGAGATTGAGCGGGCCAAATATAAAAACGTCATTAATTAATGGACTCCAAGCTGCAGGTATCGAAGTTACTGATTGCGGAATGATTCCTACACCATTACTCTATTTTGCAACTCATTCACTTGAGATACCCAATGGCTTTATGGTTACTGGAAGTCACAATCCCAAAAATTATAACGGAATAAAGATGATAATAAATGGAAGTCCGTTATTCGATAAAGATATCTATGCATTACGTGATTGGATTCAAAACAATCCAATTTCCGCAGTGGATAATCAAGGTCCAATAAGAAAATATGAGACGATAGTAGACGATTATATAAAAAGGGTTAAAAGAGACACAAATATTTCAACATCAAAAAAAGTAATAGTAGATTGCATGAATGGTGTCACAGGTGCAGTTGTGGATAAAATATTAAAGTCATTTCATATAAACGCAGATTATATAAACTCAAAAGTAGACGGTAATTTCCCTAATTGCTCGCCAGATCCAACCAAAGAGGTGAACCTTAAAAATTTGAAATCGAAAGTCTCCACTGCTAATGCTGATTATGGTGTAGCATTTGATGGTGATGGTGACAGGACCGTCATCATCAGAAAAGACGGTTCGGTCTTGTGGCCTGATGAATTAATGATACTATTTTCAAAGTCTGTACTGATGCAGCATGCTAAAGCTAAAATTGTATATGATGTTAAATGCACAAGAAATTTAAAAATCAATATCATTAATGATGGAGGCATACCATTAGAATCTAGAACAGGTCATTCGTATATTAAACAGACGATAAAGAAAGAAAGTGCAAAATTAGGCGGTGAGATGAGTGGTCATATTTTCTTTAATGACAAGTGGTACGGCTTCGACGATGGAATCTATGTTTTTTTAAGATTTCTAGAAATTCTATCTCAAGAAAATCAGCTCCTCAAAGCTCTTGAAGATTTACCAAAAACACATACTACTCCAGAGATAGACATTGAATTCAAAGAAAATAGTCATTTCAAATTTATTGAGGAATTTATTAAATTAAGCAGATTTGATGAATACAATGTTTCTTTGATAGATGGTATTAAAATATCAAATGATGAGTCATGGGGTTTGATAAGAGCATCAAATACATCTCCAAAGATTACACTTAGGTTTGAATCAGTCACGGAAGATGGACTAAAAAGCATAAAAAATGATATTAAAAATGCTATTCTTAAAATTGATAATAAGTTAGACTTACCCTTCTAAAATTATGAATGATAAAGTGATACTAAGAGAAAACTCTGCAAATATTCCGTCAACAGCTAATGTGTTGATTGAGGCACTTCCATACATTCAAAAGCTAGCCAACAAAATCATTGTCATAAAATTTGGTGGTAATGCAATGATAGACGATAGGCTGAAAAATAACTTCGCTAGAGATGTAGTTCTTCTAAAACAGGTTGGTCTTCATCCAGTAATAATTCATGGTGGTGGGCCGCAAATTACCAGCTACCTTGAAAAAATGGGTATCAAATCTGAATTTGTCGATGGAATGAGAGTAACGGATGATAAATCAATTGAAATGATTGAAATGGTTTTAGGAGGATCAATTAACAAAGAAATTGTAAATCTAATAACCAGCCATGGAGGGAGAGCAGTTGGTTTATCTGGAAAAGATGGAGGATTAATTAGAGCTAAAAAAATGGTAGGTGAAGGTAAAAATAAGAACTTTGATTTTAAAAATACTGGAATGGTCTCCAGTATAGATCCCAGTGTAGTAAACCTTCTTGATGCAACCCCATTCATACCTGTTATTGCGCCTATTGGTATTGGTGAAGATTTTAAAACATACAATATAAATGCAGATATTGTTGCTGGCAAAATAGCAAAAATACTCCAAGCGGGTAAATATGTGGTTCTAACTAACACAACTGGAATATTTGANGACAATGGCAACCTAATCAAGTCAATGAATGCTGAACAAGTTAGACAACTTGTCAACAAAGGGATAATTTCATCTGGTATGCTTCCAAAAGTTGAATCTGCGTTAGAAGCCGTATCTGCTGGTGTACAAAATGTTCAGATAATTGATGGGACAATCGACCATGCTATACTACTTGAGTTATTTACAGATGAAGGTGTAGGTACGATGATACGAAGAACCTAAATCTTGGAATATTTCTTCCTTCTTTTAATATCTTTCTTATCAAATCTTTTTTCAGCTTTTTCAGGTGGAGGAGCTGGAATAATTCAGCTACCTGCTATTCTCCTTCTTTTTGAAATTTCTTTTCCGGTTGCTCTAGCTACCCATAAAATTTCAACCGTTTTATTAGGCTTGGGTGCTTCGCTGAAGTTCTTCGAGAAAAGTAAACCNTCTCACAGACTCTTAAGTGAAGGNATAATGATAGGCTTACCAGCCGTNATTATAGGGGCATACTCAATAAGTTTTATNAATGANAATCTTGCAAGGCAATTTTTGGGTNTACTAATTCTGCTTGTCTTTTTTTTATCATTTACAAAAAGTCATAATCAAGATAGAACTAAACCCAATCCGTTAATTGTATATCCATTGCTTTTTATCATTGGGTTTTTGAATGGGTCCTTATCAGCTGGAACAGGTCTTTTGTACACCCTCATGCTTACAAAGCTGTATGGTTATACTTACAAAGAGGCAATCGGTTATACTTTATTAGTTGTAGGCCTGTTCTATAACTTGGTTGGTGCAATCGTTCTGTATCTTATATCTTCAATTGATATCTCAATACTTCCTATACTTCTTCTTGGTTCATTTGCAGGAGGGTATGTGGGTGCTATGGTGGCTATAAAAAAATCGAATGTTCTAATAAAATCAGCATACCAGTTAGTTACTCTGATAGTTGCATACAAACTATTATTCTAGTTGGCACCGTGTTCTAAGATATACTNATCCATTGCTTGAATATGTTCTTTATACTCTGAATTTGATTTTATAAAATTCGAAATATCATTGAGTGAAATAAGGCTATGCACTTTTATTGTGAATTTGTCTGATATCTCTCTAGCAGCAGCTTTATTCTCTCCAACTTCCATCCTATCGAAAGCTACTAAGACGTCGCTGCATGCAGCTTTTGATTCCGTAATCATTTCTATAGATTCAACAATGGATGATCCTGAGGATATAACATCATCAACAATTAAAGATGTTCCTGTGATAGGGCAACCAACAAACTTTCCCATGTCCCCATGCTTTTTCTCCTCTTTTCTGTTGAATGCAAAGGGTTTGTTAATTGAATAATTCTTATACAAGCTATGACAAATTGACGAGCACAAGGTTATNCCNTTATAAGCTGGTCCAAAAATNAAATCAAAATCTAATGAATTTTCACTAATATANNNTGCATAATAACTNGATANTTCATNNAGGAGTTTGCCATTGTTGCAAAGACCCGTATTAAAAAAATAAGGGCTTTTTCTGCCTGACTTTAGGGTAAAGCTTCCAAACTTTAATATTTTCTCATGAAGTGTGAACTCAATAAATTCTTGTTTTTTACTAAACATAGTGAGCAACCATTAAATAATGATACCATATCCTTTAAAACATGATGAAAGTAATAACAATTAATGTTTGTGGTATACGCTCAAGTCAGAAAAAAGGTATATTTGATTGGCTTTCAAGAAGTAAAGCAGATCATATATGTATGCAAGAAACAAGGGCNCTAGAAGAACAAATAGATAATGATAATTTTATCTTANAAGGTTATACAAGATACATGAACATCGCAGTTAAAAAGGGCTACAGTGGAGTTGCAATATATTCNAAACATAANCCTTCAGAAATTATTAGTACATTCTCTAANTCTATTTTTGAANAGGAGGGAAGATTTATTTCCCTAGAGTTTNGAGAATATATAATCGCTTCAATCTATTTCCCCTCTGGATCATCCGGAGAAGAAAGGCAGAAAATGAAATANGAATTCATGGATTTATTTGAGAAATATGTCAAAAAAGAAATGAAAAAGAGAAAAATGCTAATCCTATGTGGCGATTACAACATAGCGCATACAAAAGATGATATAAAAAATTGGAGATCAAATCAGAAAAACTCTGGCTTTCTCCCAGAAGANAGAGCTTGGATGACAAAATTAATCGATCAAATAGGTCTCGTAGATGCATTTAGGGTTAAATGTAAGCAAAATGACATTTATACTTGGTGGTCCAACAGGGGNAATGCATATAATAATAACGTAGGCTGGAGAATTGACTATCAGATGGTTACGAGTAATTTATTAGACAAAATAAATAAAGTATACGTTTATAAGGNTAAAAAATTTTCTGACCATGCTCCATTGGTAATTGATTATGATATTTAAAACTCTTAAGGCCAGTGTTATTCCTTACCTAGAGAAAAAAATTCTAGTGTCGATGATCATGGGGTTTGTNTCAGGTTTACCTTTGTTATTAACAATAACTCTTCTTCAAGCATGGTTAACAGATGAAAATATTTCAAAATCTACAATTGGACTTTTTGCTTTAATTGGTTTGCCTTACTCTCTTAAATTTCTATGGGCTCCTTTGTTTGATCGTTATGTAATCTCTGCCTTGGGTCGAAGAAGGGGTTGGCTACTATTATCCCAAGTATTCTTGATATCCTCGATATTTTTTCTTGGACAATCACAACCAGAAATTAACTTGTATAACGTTGCAGTTTTATCCTTAGCTGTAACATTTTTTTCAGCCTCGCAAGACATAGTCATTGATGCCTATAGAAGAGAAAGCTTGAAAGAGAGTGAGCAGACAATAGGTGCTTCCGCTTATGTTCTGGGTTATAGGTTTGGTGCTTTAGCCGCAGGTGCAGGTGGATTAATTTTAGCGGATATTTACTCCTACTCGCTTGTTTACACAATTATGTCACTAATTATGATATTGGGTGTCATAACGACATTGTTAGCAGAAGAACCCAAAGTCGAATTTAAATCATATACTCTTCGCGAATCCATTATTGAGCCATTTAAAGAGTTCTTTACAAGATATACAGCAATCAATAGCAATATAAAGGTGATGACGCCGTATCTTATTTTACTTTTTATACTTTTGTATAAAGTAGGGGATACTATGGCCCANTCTTTGAGCACAAACTTCTACCTAGATATTGGCTTTTCGAAAACAGAGATAGGGACAATTGTTAAATTCTTTGGTCTTGGTGCTACATTGCTTGGTGCTTTTTTAGGTGGAGCAATATCATTNAAACTAGGTCTTTATAAATCATTAATATACTTCGGAATTTTTCAGCTAATAGCTACATTAGGATTTTCAATATTATACTATGCTGGGAATAATACTATGATGTTAATCACAGTTATATCACTTGAAAACCTGGCAGCTGGAATGGGCTATACAGCATATCTAGCTTTCATTGCACACATGACGTCTAAAGAATTTACTGCAACGCAGTTTGCTTTGATGACAGCACTTATGTCTTTGCCAAGAACATTTCTTTCTGGTACTTCAGGATATCTAGTAGAGCTTTTGAACTGGGATTTATACTTTATTTTTTGCTCTTTAATAGCAATACCTGCTCTGATAATATTAAGAAGAATTAAATTTATTATTAAAGATGAAAAAATTTAATACAGCTGATCTTTGCGATGATCATAATCTTGAAATAGCTAAACCTATTTTTAAATTGTTCGGTGCAAATTCTCATTGCCATGGTCGCATAAGAACAGTAGAGGCTATAAATGACAACTCGTATGTAAAAAAGCTTTTAAGTGAAGATGGTCATGGTTGTGTAATGGTGGTGGATGGTAAGGGCTCGGAAAAATGTGCNTTAGTTGGAGATAACTTAGCGGAACTAGGATTTAAAAATGGATGGAGCGGTATTATCATAAATGGATGTATAAGAGATAGTCTAGANATAAGTAAAATATCTATATCTATAAAAGCGATTAATCTAGTCCCTAATAAAAGTGAGAAGAAAGATGTAGGTAAATATGGCATAGATTTATCTTTCGCCGGCATTTTATTTAAAGAAAATGATTATATATACTCAGATCCTGACGGTATCGTCGTATCTTCGTCAGAGTTAATCAAGTGATATCTAACCTTATAAGCTTGGAAAATATCTCTTTAGTCAGACAAGATAAAGAAATAATCAACAACTATTCGTTGCAAATCAATCAAAAACAGAAATATAACATCTATGGTGAAAATGGGTCAGGAAAAACCTCTTTATTAAAAATAATTGCTGGAATAACTGAACCAACTAGAGGAGAGATACACTCCAATCCATCATTTGATATGAACAAGGATATTTTTTATATAGGTCACAAATATGGACTTAAAAATGAGCTGACTGTTTACCAGAACTTAGAATATGCACTTAATTTTGCCAATAATGATGTCCATTCCTCGATTGAATCAGAACTTGAAGAGTATTCGATGAAAAGGTATATCAATACACAAGTAAAATATTTATCACACGGCCAAAAGAAGATTATTAGTTTGATTCAACTGACTCTAATTTCTAATAAGCTTTGGCTATTAGATGAGCCTTTTACTGGCTTAGACAAAGTAAAAATTGATTTNCTNCTTTNTAAAATGGATAAACANGTAAGCAATATGGGTAGCATTGTAATTACAAGTCATAACNTCAAAGAAAATTTTGATAATATAAAATTATGTTGAAATCGTTCATAACAATTCTACTTAGAGAAATGCACATTGTGCTAAATACCAGCTCTCGTGTTTTCATGCCGATTGTTTATCTTCTGTTAATTATAACTTTTTTCTCAATAAGCCTAGAAGGAACGACTGTTGGCGGGTATGAAAATATCCTGCCTCAAATTATCTGGCTGTCTTGTCTTTTGGTTAGTCTTCTTAATATGGATTCTTTATTTAAAGAGGATTATGAAGACGGAACGCTTGATGGTATTGTTATAAATTCTGAGATACTCGAAATAAGCCTACTAGCTAAAGTCATAGCACATTGGATGTTTACAATAATTCCTTTGGTGATTGTTGCTTTTTCAACAAATTTACTTTTAACAGCTAAGCTTGACGTATCTATAATCTTATTAACAAGCCTGATAATAGGTACGCTTACATTATCTCTNATAGGATCAATAGCNGCCTCATTAACGCTCAGTCTTAGAGGTAATGGTTTGTTACTGTCTACTATTGTATTGCCACTTGACATCCCGATACTGATTTTTGGAACAAGTGCAATCTATAATGCATCAATCGGTATGAACTATAACTCAGAAATGTTATTTCTTACGACATTACTAGTTTTATTTCTTATAATTGCACCATTTGCTGCATCATTCGGTGTAAGGAATAGTCTAGATTGATTTGACCCAAAGCTTATTCTTTTCGTAGTCTAGTAAAATATTTTGTGAGGATTTCAACATAGCCCCAAAGAAAAATAATGTAAATCCCAAAGCAGTGATAATAAGTGGTGTTAACATTTCCCCAGCAATGCTCGGTGTACTCAACTTAATTACAGATGGGCCCTGATGGAGCGTGTTCCACCATTCGACAGAGAAATGTATGATTGGGATATTTATAAAACCAATTATAGCTAAAATATTTACTGCGGAAGCAGCTTTCTTTTTATCCTCGAAAGAGCCATGTAAAAGTAATATCGAAAGATATAAAAAGAAAAGTATCAATTCTGATGTTAATCTTGCGTCCCATGCCCACCATGTACCCCACATTGGCTTTCCCCAAATAGCTCCAGTGAGAAGAGTAAACAAAGTGAAAAGCGCTCCGAGCTTACATGAAGCAAGTAAAATTACGTCATAGACTTTCACATGCCATATCAAAGATACAATTGCAGAGAAAAAAACAACAGAATAAGCGAATAGGGAAATCCATGCACTTGGGACATGCACATACATAATACGAAAAGCATCCCCCTGTTGATAGTCAGGCGGAGCTACAAAAAGTCCTTGATATAAACCAAAGGAGATGAAAAATAGCGATAAGGTAAGAAGCCATGGTATTATGGCGCTAGTAAATTTATAATACCCTTCAGGGGAAATCTTTGATAATAGACTTTTAAGCATAATTCACAAAAAATAATAACATACAATTGATTCTATGGCTGATAATAATAAATTGAAGGATTATGAAAAAAATATGACTACATGGTGTAAAAGCGTCCTAGGCAAATATAGGATCATGAAGAAGCTCAATAAAGATGCATATAAAAAATCTATCCGGTCAAAGAAAGACACTGACTAATGGTATCTTTGTAATCACTTAAATTTCCATTAATAACAAAAAAAGGGCCATTTAGAAAATTATCCTCTGCACCGTAGGAAAATCTTTTTAAATTCTTGTCTAAAAATAGGCCGCCAGACTCCTCAACAATGCACTGTCCAGCTGCAGTATCCCATTCATATGTCGGTCCAAGTCTTACTGAGAAGTGACCACTACCCTCAGCAATTTTTGAAAATTTAATCGCACTAGACATAAACACTCTATCTGAAGTAGGGAAGTGATTACCTAATATATCCAATATACTCTCTCTAACAGAAGTACTTAAAAATATACAATCGTTAACATTCATTTTAGAGGGTAACCTTATACTTCTCATGTCCTCACGTATCAAGTATGAGCCGTTACCTTGTATTGCATAATAGAATTCTTTCGTACTGGGAATATAAATGATCCCAAAAACTGGATAATTATTTTCTATGTATGAGATGCAAATACAGAACTGGCTGCCTCCCTTAATATAATCTTTGGTCCCGTCAATAGGGTCAACTACCCAGTAAGAATTGTCTCTTTTTGTGTTATCGATATTTTCTTCAGATATAACGATATCGTCAGGAAAATTAGATAATAAATACTCGACAATAACGTCATTAGAAAGTAAATCAATATTTGTGACAGGAGATTCATCAGATTTTGTCTTAATCTTTAAACTNNTTTGATTTTCTAGTTGAATCTTCCCGATTCTNGAACAAAGGNCCACAAGATTTTGAATATGTTCNTCAAATTTATTCATAATTATTTTGTATNTAATTCACTGCAGCATAAACTCTNGAATCAATAATTTTATATTCTTCTAGAAGAGAATTTATATGCGGTATCTCTACTTTTATNATTTCTANATCTTCTGGTTCNTCCCCGACCAGTGATGATGGTTNTAAACTCTCTGCAAGCATCATGTAAGTAATATGATCAATATAACCNGGAGCAAGATATAGTTTTTTTATAAAATTTATCTTGCCAGACTTAAATCCAACTTCTTCTTGTAANTCCCTGTCAGCTGCTTCATACATTGTTTCATTAGAATCTATTTTTCCTTTCGGAAGAGTTAACATGTAATCATCTACAGCAGCTGCATACTCCTTTATAAATATTATATTATTCTCAAGAACAGGAATAATTAATACGGCACCCTGTCCAGTCCCTGAAATGATCTCGTAATTTAAAACCTCATTTGAAAATNCTATTTTTGCCTCATTGATATTAAATAATCTACTTTTGAAGAGTGATGATTTTTTCAGAATTTTTGGCATGTTGTAAAATAATAAGAGTNGATGATACATTAATGGTTATGATATTTAAAGATACAGAATGCTTATTATTCGATATGGATGGTGTTATTTTAGATAATACTTATGACAATAANTTTTGGCAAAACCAGATTCCTAGTGTTTTAGCTAAAAAAAGACAAATATCCTTTGAAGACGCCAAAAGGCTTGCGATACAAATATTTAATTATAAAAAAAATTCTAAAGATTGGTACGACTTAGATTATTGGTCAAATATGCTTGATATTGATATAGAAAAACAAAAAAAAGCAAAAGAAAGTTNTGAAAAAATAAGACTCTACGAGGGATCAATCTCTTGCTTAGAAAAATTGAAAGGTAAAATGAAGATGATTCTAATTACTAACGCACATAGGAAAACATTAAACATAAAATTACAGAAATATGACTTATCTCCATATTTTGACGAAATGGTTTGTGCACACGAACTGCATTACGTGAAAGAGGATGTACAACTTTGGTATATGCTACGATCTAGATACAGGATTGATTTCNAAAAAACTGTACTCATAGAGGATACCATNAAAAATATTTATATGGGATTATCNGCAGGNATATCCAAGGCGATTTACTTAGGAAATGAAAACTATGCATCATCAAATAAAATCCTCAGCATGTCATCAATAAACGATGTTCCCTCTGCATTCAATTAATCTTAAATCTGGATAATTATTCTTTTTTGGGAAAACTTCTTCTACTTTGATCCTCAAACTTCTTCTCTCAAAAAAAGTCAAACGGGTCACATGATCAGGGAATATTTCATATTCAATTGATTTTTTTTTAAACTTTGGTTTTTTAAATAAAAGTGAAGCTAGCGATCTATCCTTGAGAAATTTAATAGCGATTAGTCGCCCTCTAATGCTGGTGACTGGAGTATATGATGTTGCCAGGATAGGCTTTTCAAGCTTACCTTGGAGCTGAACTTTTCTTACTAGAGAGTANCTCTTTGACGAGTGAACACACTCTTTCGAAAGGTGTATCTTAGAAGATAAAACTCTTATGGAGCTTTTCATAGCTAGCCTTTTTGTTAATGAAGAGTTATCTATCAACAATTTTTTTAGATTGTTTGGTAGATCCTCGAGTGAGCTCTCCCTCAACCATTTTTTCCTATAGTTGTACTTCATCAATTTTTTTTATNTTCCATCTTTTTTTAAGCTCTTTGATTTTTGCAGATGGGAGATTATATGTAAAACTCTTTATCTCATGAATATTATTCATGATGTCATTTATATTTGTAACTCTATAATTNTCAGGNAAACCAGATTGTTTTGTCCCAAGATATGTACCAGCCCCTCTCGTGTTNAAGTCATGCTCTGCTATATCAAATCCAGANGTATTTATTTCTAAANATTTTAATTTCTCAACTGTTTCATCTTTAGCNTCATCAGTATGGATAAAATAACAATANCCTTGATCTTTACCTCTTCCGACTCTTCCCCNTAATTGATGGAGCTGTGATATNCCGAACATCTCAGAATTCTCTACTACGAGACAGTTTGCATTTTGGCAATCTATACCTACCTCTATTACACTNGTTGCTACGAGTATTTTTATGTTGCCTCTTTGGAAGTCGTTTATTATCCTAATTTTCTCATCAGAAGATATTTTTCCATGTAGTACAGCAGTTCTATATTTTGGGAATTTGTTCTTTTATTNTTTCTGAGAACATTTTTACAGACTGAAGAGTATCATCAGTAGTATCTTCAACTCTTGTGCAAACCCAGTATATTTGAACACCTTTATCTAAATGTTCTTGTACAAGCTCATAGACTTTTTGTCTTTTGTGGTCACTGTATACAGCAGACTTTGTCTTTTTCTGCGATGAGGGCTTATCAGGTATTTTTATATAGTTCATATTCTCATATAGGACTAATGCTAAAGTCCTTGGGATAGGTGTAGCCGACATATAAATTAAATGCGGTTGATAAGCATAACTTGATGTGATTTGTTCTCTCTGTTTTACGCCAAATTTGTGTTGCTCATCAATTACAACAAGGGCTAAATTTTTAAAATCNTAGTCATCATATAAAANTGCATGTGTTGCAACAAGTAANGATATTTTNCCATTNNTTAGNTCAAGTTTGATATCTCCCTTTTTTNAACTACTATCCTTGCCACTCAGCATCNCAACTTTACCAATATCACTAAATAGGGATGTAAATGTTTTAAAATGNTGATTACACAAAACTTCCGTTGGTACTAAGACTAAACACTGGTACCCATTCCTTACAACATTCATGCATGCTATAACCGCGACTATAGTTTTACCGCAACCAACATCTCCCTGTATTAATACTCTTGAGGGCTGAGTAGACTGCAAAGAATCAAAGACTCTACCTAAAGCGTTCCTTTGCCCGTCTGTAAGTGTGAAAGGAAGTTTCTCTATAAAGTTTTCTGTAAATTTAGATTCTATAGTAATACCGTATGATTGTTTCTTATCATACTTTAATAAACTTTCAAGAAATTCATGTTTATATAAATAGACTTCTTCGAAAATAAGTCTTTTTTTNGCTCTTTGATATTCTTCAAATGCATCATCATAGCTTCCTTCAGGGAAATGAAGTTTTTTGAATGCCTTAAGTATAGACATACAACTAAATTTTTCATTGAAGTAATCATCGAGTGCAGAAAACTTGTAATTATTTGAAAGTATCTTGAAAGCCTGAACTATTAGTTTTCGTATCTTTTGTTGAGAGATAACTCCCCTAAGAGAATATGTTGGAATGATAGACTGTAAAGGCTTATTATCCACNAAAGTTTCTATTTCTGGATGGATGAATTCAATNCTATCTTTATTTTTNTTTACTTTACCATCGACCCTTACATTAACCCCGGGTTGAAGATTCATAAATATAATAATTTTGTGAATAAACCTAACTGTAAAAGTTCCTATTTTTCCTCTTATAGTAATTATGTAGTTGGGCTTAAAGCCCTTGGTTCTTATTGCTTTAATAATCTCACCTGATACAACAACACGGTCGCCATGATTTATGCTCTCTAAAGATAAAGCTTCCGATTTGTCACATAACTCTTTTGGCACATTAGAGAGTAAATCGAATATTGAGTTTATACCAATGTGTCTAAGTAACGAGAGCGTTTTGGGGCCTACACCATTTAAAGAGCCCACACTTATTGAGAGATCATCGGGCTTTTTGTGCATGATTTATTCTTTGAAGATAACTGCGTCGATTTCAACTTCGACATCTTTTGGTAATCTACTTACCTCAACAGCTGCTCGTGATGGATATGGTTTGGACAAATACTTTTCCATTACGTTATTAACAGATGAAAAGTTTTCNAGATTTTTAAGGTAAACCGTTAGCTTGACGCAATCATTTATGCTTGCTCCTGAGGAATCTGCGATATTACTCAGNCTTTGCATTATGACTTCTACCTGCTCTTCAAAAGAACCTTGCACAACAGTCATGTCTTTGTAATCCAAAGGAATTTGTCCGGAGACAAATATAAAATTACCCGCTATTATAGCTTGGGAATACGTGCCTATAGCTGATGGCGCCTTTTCACATACTACTTCTTTTTTGCTCATGGCTTTCTCCTTGTGTGACCAGCCTCTTTTAATCTCTCTAAATAGTTATGCCAGTTGTCTTTATAATTCTTACACAAGTTATAGAGATGTTCCCATGAATATAGACCAGTATCATGTCCGTCATCAAATATAATTCTCACGGCATAGTTACCTACTGGCTCTAATTTATCTATGGCAACGTCTTCTTTGTTAATTTGAAGTTTTTCTTGTCCAGGTCCATGCCCCTTTACCTCAGCGGATGGCGAAAAACATCTGAGGTATTCTGAAGTTATATCACTGCTATAACCGTCCTCAAACGTAATAGACAGGGTGTTAGTTTTCTTTATGTATCTTAGTTCTGTTGGTTTAATCATAATATATACCTGCTTAGATCTTCGTTTTCGGTAAGCTCATTTAGATACTTATTNACGTAGTCCTCATCAATTGTAATTTTACTCTCTTTCATNTCGCTTGCATCAAAGGATAAATTCTCTAACAAGCGTTCCATAATGGTATGTAATCTTCTAGCACCTATGTTTTCAGTTTTTTCATTAACAGTCCATGCAATTGTAGANAGTCTGCTTATAGCACTTTGATCAAANANAACTTCAACTCCCTCAGTCTTCATNAGTGAAGTATATTGTTGTGTAAGTGAATAATCAGGTTCAACGAGGATAGACTTAAAATCGTCAACCGATAATGCATTCAGCTCAACTCTAATTGGTAAACGTCCTTGCAGCTCTGGTATTAGGTCTGAGGGTTTTGACAAATGGAATGCACCAGATGCAATAAATAATATATGGTCTGTCTTTATAGGACCATGTTTGGTGTTAACTGTTGATCCCTCGACTAGTGGTAAAAGATCTCTCTGAACTCCCTCCCTGGAAACATCTGCGCCTCCGGCATTTGATCTAGAGGCAACTTTATCGATCTCATCAATGAACACTATGCCATTTTGTTCAACTTGCCTTATTGCATCTTGTTTTAAATCATTCTCATTGACAAGCTTTCTTGCCTCTTGTTCAGCTANTACAGACAGAGCATCTTTAATTTTCATTTTCTGTGACTTGGTTTTATTGCTGGAGAGGTTTTTGAACATACCTTGTAGCTGATCTGTCATCTCTTCCATACCAGGAGGTGCCATTACTTCAAATGCTGGCATTGATGCACTCACATCGATCTCGATCTCTTTATCATCGAGTTTACCTTCACGTAAATCCTTGCGTAAGGACTGTCGGGTTTCACTATTGTTTGTATTGTCTGCTGTATCTAAGCCCTGGACTAGTTCATTTTCACGAGATGGAAGCAGTTTGTCCAGAATTAGCTCCTCAGCTATCTCTTCTGATCTGTGTTTGACTTTTGACATAGCTTTAGTCTTGACTTGGGTAATTCCGATCTCTGTTAAATCTCTGATAATTGAATCAACTTCTTTACCAACATAGCCAACNTCAGTAAATTTTGTTGCCTCTACCTTAATAAAAGGCGCTTGTGCGAGTTTCGCAAGTCTCCGGGCAATTTCAGTCTTACCAACTCCAGTAGGGCCTATCATAAGGATATTTTTTGGTGTTATCTCGTTACTGATTTTTTCTGGAAGCTGTAATCTTCTCCATCTATTTCTCAAAGCAATAGCTACAGCTCTTTTAGCATCAGCCTGACCGATGATATGTTTATCAAGCTCTTGTACCACTTCTCTTGGTGTCATCTCAGACATTTATCTTCTCGATTGTAAGATTTGAATTTGTGTAAATACAAATATCAGATGCGATGGTCAAAGATTTTTTAACAATCTCTTCTGCTGATAATTCAGTATTGTCATACAACGCCTTTGCGGCAGATTGTGCAAAAGAACCGCCGGATCCTATAGCGATTATAGAATCTTGGGGCTCAATAACATCTCCATTACCAGATATAAGCAGTGATACCTCTTTATCAGCAACAATCAGTAATGCCTCGAGGTTACGAAGAATCTTATCTGTTCGCCAATCCTTNGCAAGTTCNACAGCTGATCTAGTTAGATGGCCACTGTACTTTTCAAGTTTGCCCTCAAATTTTTCAAAAAGTGTGAAAGCATCTGCTGTTGCGCCTGCAAAACCAGCAATAACATTATCCTTATAGAGTCTTCGTACTTTTTTTGCATTATTTTTCATTACTGTATTTCCTAGTGTAACTTGACCATCGCCACCAACTACTACTTCTTTACCTCTTCGTACTCCAACTATTGTTGTGCCATGAAATTTGTCGTTATTATTCATATCTATGCCCTTGGATGACTATTTTTATAAATTTTATTTAAATGCTCAAAATCCATATTAGTGTAAATCTGTGTCGTGCTGATGTCCTCATGCCCTAAAAATTCTTGGACTGCCCTCAAATCTCCAGATGCCTCTAAAAGATGTGTAGCACAACTATGTCTTAATGTATGGGGTGATATCTTACAATTCAAGCCTTGTTTCTTAACCCAGAAATTAATCCTGTTCTGAATAGATCTATTAGACAGTCTAGTGCCAAATTTATTTATGAATAGAGCGTTATCCACTGGACGAAGGTCNCATCTTNCNCTGGTCCAATCTGATANTGCCTCNGAGGCCTTCGCTCCCAGTGGCAGGATTCTCTCTTTCTTTCCTTTACCTATGACTTTGACGCATTTGGACTCAATATCTACAGAATCTATATTTAAACTTGAGAGCTCGCTCAGTCTCAATGCAGAGCTGTACATTACCTCTATTATTGCTCTATCCCTTTTCGAAACACTGCTTGATGCATCAATGTTACACAGAGTATCTACGTCACTAATTGATAAGATATTTGGTAATTTTTTTGATAATTTTGGTGTTTTGATGTCGATCATTGGACTAATAGAAATTACAGATGTCTTAAGGAGAAATAAAAAATATGATCTTAATGTGGATGCTTTTCTTGCAAGCGATGAAGGAGATAGCCCAAGGCTATTCAATTTCATAAAAAAAGATTCGATGTGAAGTCTATCTGTAGTATGCAAATCTTGATTTTTACTATGTAAAAATTCTTTAAATTGCTTGAGATCGATCTGATAGTTTTTGAGGGTGTCATTTGTATATAATTTTTCGTTTTTTAAGTAATCTAGAAAATCACTTAAATATGAATCTGTTTTACTCAAGTGCTCCCTCTCCATCAAAACTACTTGGACCAATTAATATAAATTCATCTGGGTTATAAGTCTTCTTAATATCTAATATACCACCTTTCTGCTTCACTCNAATCATAGANCGAGTAACTCTTGATTCGTGACTTAATTCATAGAGTTTAAACATACATATAGCTGCTGCTGTGGCTCCACTACCACACGAATCAGTATAACCGGCGCCTCTCTCATTAACCATAATATCTAAGATTGTTTTATCATCTGACATAAAATCAGCAGCATTTTTTATAAATCCTATGTTCATTATNCCGTTGTAAATTTCATTAATTATTTCACTTATTCGCTCCTTATAATTTATAGACTCTGGTGAAAAAACTACACAGTGATCATTTCCAATCGATAGAGGTATGAATGAAAACTCCAAGTCACTATCTAATTCGTCCACCTTAACTACTAGACCATCCTTTTCAATTGAGTATTTGCTTTCATTTAGTCGATCAATTTTATCTACATACATAGGGCTGCCCATNTTTACCGANATTAACTCATTATCATACTCTGCCTGATAAACCTGATTACAAACNACNAGCNTTGCTCTCTTTAAATTATACTTTTTATTAAGATATAACATTGTTGCTCGAAGACCGTTGCCGCATTGACATGCTTTTGTCCCGTCCTGATTAAAAACATCACAAACTATGTTCTCTATATTTGATGTATTAATAATAAAAAACTGGTCACACCCAATCACTTCCCTTTTTGAGTAATATTTAATTTGATCAATAGACAGTGAAGGCTTAGTCCCATCGTTCTCTACCAATATAAAATCATTACCATGGCTATTAAGTTTTGAATATGGAATCATTTTTTTATTTCTATAGTAACAAAAAAATGACGATCTGATATAGCTTTTACAGAAGATGATATGCTAGGAAAAGAGGAGAGTTGACCCTCAACTTCATGAGGTGTGTAAGCAGCTCTGAGAGAATTTTCAAAATCGTTAAGTAATACTGGATTATTACCTCCATATTTATCTAGGATAGTTAAAAGTTCATGCTCATCAGANGGCCGAAATAAATCCATCAACACAATTTGTCCCTGTTGTCTGACTAAATTGAATGACTTTTCCCAAAACTTTTTTGGANATTTGACATGGTGCAGAACNCTGTTGCTGATAAGAATATCAAAACTTTTCTCCGTAAGATGTGTGTCCTCATACCTTTGTTGAATAATTTTAATATCGTCAACATTACTGGCTTTCATCTTTTTTGATAATTCATCAAGCATTGCTGAGGAACCGTCCAGAACTGTTATTTTACTTTTGGTCTTCTTGTATATTTCGATTGGTATTTCGCCATCACCACAACCAACATCCAATATTTTTGTTTCATCTGTGATTGAGCAAAACTCAAATAGTTTTTCTAAAAATAATTCATTTGAATTTGAAAAATCAGCATTTGCATAGGCATATGCCTGTTCTTTTTGTTCCATCAAATCTGGTTCAGGGACTCGCTTCAACAACTTTCGTTTTCAATGATTTGATCAAGTGTGTCTGAAGATCTAATGAGTTTGATTTCACTATTAGAGATCATATACTCTGCTGGTCTTGGTCTAGTATTATAATTCGATGACAATACTGAACCATACGCTCCCACGTCTTGAATAACCAGTAAATCACCTGATTTGCAATTAAGTTTTCTTTCTTTTCCTATAAAGTCACTACTCTCGCAAACAGGGCCCACGACATCGTAAACTTTATTTGGCATCTCACTTTTTCTTGTTGGTGTAATCTCATGGTATGCTCCGTATAGTGGAGGGCGCATAAGTTCGGACATACTTGCATCTATGATTAGGAAATTTTTTGCACTCGACTCTTTGACATATTGAACCTGACTGACTAATATTCCACAGTCGCCNACAATAGATCGTCCTGGTTCGAAAATAATATTTAAATCTAAATCTGAAAGAGAGTTAATNATAGTTTTTACATACTCAGATTTGTCTACAAGTTTTTCGCCTTTATAACTAATTCCTAAACCTCCGCCAACATCTATGTGACTAAGTTTTATATCAATTGTATCAAGCTTCTGTATTAGCTTTTTGACAGACGAGATTGAATCTAGGTATGGTTCTATTGACATTATCTGTGATCCAATATGAAAATCGATGCCAACTATATTAATGGAATCTAGTTGTTTTGCTTTTTTATAAATTTCAAATGCATCTTCATAGGCAATTCCAAATTTGTTCTCACGCATACCGGTTGAGATATACGGATGTGTTTTGACCTTAACGTCAGGATTAATTCTAATAGATATGTCTGCTTTTAGTTTCATAAGGGATGCCTGAGAGTTAATAGCAAATAGTTCCTCTTCAGATTCAACATTGAAACATAGAATTTTATTATTCAGAGCATATGCAATTTCCTCTTTTGTTTTTCCTACTCCTGAATAAACTATTCGTTTTGGATTAGCCCCAGCTTTTATTGCACGGTGNAGTTCGCCTTTTGATACAACATCAAATCCCATGCCTTGAGATGCAATTAACTTTAAAAGCGATAAATTAGAGTTGGCTTTTACAGAATAACAAAATAATGTTTTTTGAGAGGCGTCGGATATGTAATCTTTAATGTTTTTCTTTATTGAGTCCTCTGAATATATATAAAACGGAGTTTTAATATTCTTNGCAATATCNTCAATCGCTATGCCGTCAAAAAAAAGATTATCGTTTTTGTATTCTAGACTTTTCAAAGTTAATTACTAATTGAAATGATATTTTCCGCAGGAGAGAGTGGGCCTTTGTTGCCACAACCATAAATAAGCATCANAGATGTAGACAAGACTATAAGTAAAATAAATTTTTTATATGTATTCATATGATTAGTTATATTATAGTCTAATTCATGCTGACATATAACGGAGTTTTGTGATAAATGAACCTAGATGTAATTACTGTAGGTGANAAAAGTACTGCAGACNNNGTGCTTATTTGGTTTCATGGNTATGGTGCAAATAACTGGGGATTTGAGCCATTTATTAAACTTTTAAACCTAAACTTAGATGGAAGGTTACATGTAGTCATGCCAAATGCTCCTATAGATGACGGTAAAAGGTCTTGGTATCCACTACCAACAACAGATAATGGTTCTGTAGTCGAGGATGATGAAGGCATAATGAACTCAAAAAAAATTTTAGTTGGAGCGCTTCATGAACATATAGATAAGGATAAGAGATTGTATTTAGGTGGTTTCTCACAAGGTGCTGCTCTTTCTTTATCAATGGGACTAAATAATGATATGAGGGCTGATGGAATAATTGCAATATCTGGATATGTCCCGTCAGCCTCAAAAATCAATATTGTGGATCATAATAAAGATATATATGTCGCACACGGAAAAAATGATACGACTATTTCTATTGAAACTCACAAAAAGTCAGTAAGTTTTTTAGAAAAGAACAATCTTTCTTATACAGAGTATGTAGATGATTGTGGACACACTATAAGCAAAGGCATGATCAGCAGTTTGAGTAAATGGATGTATGATAGGCTTCAAAGGGCAGATTANCTGCCCTTTAAATTAACACGTTAGTCGCGATGCCTTTGTGCAGCAGCCATTGCAGTTTCACTTCCGTATTTCTCATTGATTTTTTCAACTGATTCAAAGTGATCTGCTCGTCTGTGTGTAAGGCACATACCTTTTTTGTCAACGCCCCAAAGTGCATAGGCGATGAAGGTTTTGAGATGGTCTGGTGTCTGATCCATATGCGGAATTCCAAAACGAATCAACAGATTATTTCTGTCGGCTCCGCTTGCTTTTTGTTCCTTCATAATTCTTTGGACCTCTACCTGAAGGTCTTTTACATCCTCGCCATTCCATGAACCTACTTTGGTTCCATCTGGCAATATGATGTCATCTCCTTGTGGTACTGGATGATCTGGCATTTTACTCCTCCTGTAAATTTACCCTATTAGACTTGATATATTACAAAATTCGAAAGATACTAACAAGCACTATTGGCATGGAAAGGCTTGCATGTAGCCATTTCTCAAAGCTAAACCCAAAAGCTGCTCGTTCTCATACTTTTTAAAAAAACCCGGCTTTGTACTAATTGTTTTAGCTATCATCTCTCTGAGCATTTCTGCTGGTAGCTGAACGTTCCCAGGTTTACAGTACAGCTGAATATTATGTTTCCGGTAATAGTATTCNGATGCCCACTCTAGTCCACTTTCAAGCCCAAATACATAAGAATCATANGATTCAGGGTTATTGATATACTCCTTAATTGTGGGAATACTATCTGAGGAATTGACATTCAGGCTGATAANTAATGGTAGTGCAGCGAATATGTAAAACAGATTCTTATTTATACCCATTTTTCTCTAGAGAGGCTAAAATTTTTTTTGCAGATTTTTTGACATTAAGTGGTGATGTTGATCCTGAAGCTATTTTTTTGTGTATTGACTTTTCTATGTTAATTGCAGAGTAAACATCATCTCCTATAATTTTTGAGAACTTATTAAAATCTTTTAGAGGCAAATCGTCTAGGGTAGTGTTCTTCAATTCTGCATGTCTTACTATTTTTCCTACTATCTCATGTGAATCTCTGAATGGTATGCCTTTCATTGTCAGATAATCAGCGAGATCAGTGGCATTTGAATAACCTTGTTTAGAAAANCTCAAAGCTCTTTTTTGATTAACNGTTAATGTTAAAATTAATCTCGGCATTAAGTTCAAACATGATAGAACCTCTGATATAGATTCTATTATAATGCCTTTGTCCTCTTGCATGTCTCTATTATAAGTTAGAGGCAATCCTTTCATTAGCACAAGAAGCGAAGTCAGGGCTCCTATGACAGATCCGCATTTGCCCCTTATTAATTCTGGGACATCCGGGTTTTTCTTTTGAGGCATAATCGATGACCCTGTACAAAATGCTTCATCGATATCCACAAGCTTGATGTGTGTGTTCATCCAGTAGATTAGCTCCTCAGATATCCTAGATAAATGCATCATAACCATAGAGCAAGAGTAAGCAAAATCACAGACAAAGTCTCTGTCACTAACTGCATCCATGGAGTTTGCTGATATTGTTTTAAAACCAAGTTTCTTTGCTACCGACTTCCTATCTATGGGATAAGGTGTCCCAGAAAGTGCAGCACTCCCNAGTGGCATCACATTGATNACTTCTCTTACACTATCAAGTCTCTGCTCGTCCCTCTGTAACATCTCATGCCATGCCAATAAATGATGCCCAAAAGTAATGGGTTGTGCTAGCTGCATGTGTGTGTAACCTGGGAAGACAACATTTGAATTATCTAGGGCTGTGATAGCTATCGCATATCTTGTGTCTTTNATTTTTTTTAGTATCAAGTCAACGCAATCTCGTAGATATAATCTGAGATCAGTAGAAACAAGATCATTTCTTGATCTACCCATGTGTATTTTCTTGCCAAGATCTCCGACCTCTTTTGTGAGGGCGTGCTCAATATTCATATGGACATCTTCTAGATTGATTGATAGAGAAAGCTTTCCATCATTATATTTTTTTTGAATCGTTTGAAGGCCTTTGCATATTTTATTCGATTCTGATTTCGTAATGATCTTACATTCACAAAGCATTTGTGCATGTGCCATACAAACTTTAATATCAGAATCAAACAATAGATGGTCGACACTAACGCTTTCAGAAAATTCGAGCACCTCTTTATCGAGGCTTTTCTTAAATCTGCCTGACCAAGTCGCGTTTTTCACAATATTCCTCTAGAAATTTTAATATCTTTCTTAATGCCAGTATACTATATGTGAATTTCTGGTAATACAACTATGCAGGATAATATAAAACTAGCTACCCGTGAAAGTCCCTTGGCGCTACGACAGGCAAATATNGTTAAAGAGTATTTACTAGACAATAATNTCTTCAATAAAATAGATATTGTTGCCATGTCNACCAGCGGTGATAGAGCTGATAATGAGACCTTTAAGAGGAANGGGGGCAAAGGCTTATTTCTTAAAGAACTAGAAAATGCTCTTATTGAGGGTAAGGCCCATATTGCAGTGCATTCTATGAAAGATGTGCCCGCTAGAGTGAATGATGGATTTTTGATATCAAGTATTATGGAGAGAGAGGATCCTTGTGACGTGTTCATATCAAATTCTTACAAAAGTATAGAGGAGATATCATTTGGAACGATAGGCTCATCCAGTCCGAGGAGACAAGCAATGATAAAGAGTTTAGGAAAAAATATAAACGTCGTTGAGATGAGAGGTAACATCAACACCAGACTAAAAAAGCTTAAAAACTCAAATTTAGATGGAATCATATTAGCTAAAGCCGGGCTTCGTAGGATGGAAATGGATAGCCTAATNACACAGAATCTCAGTGTCGAGTCATTTGTACCCTCGCCAGGACAAGGTGTATTGTGTATAGAATGTTTAAGTCAACACAGCGAGATTATGAGTAAGATTAAGAAGATAGTACATCTAAATACAGAAATATGTGTTTCAGCTGAGAGAATATTTGCCGCCCAGATGGATGGGGATTGCATGTCACCAATAGGAGCTCATGCGACAATCCAAAAAGATTTAATTTCTATTACTGGGTTTGTTGCTACAACTGATGGTACAAGATTTATCAGAAATAAAATTGAAGGTAACAAGAACAACTATAAGGACTTATCAACAAAACTCTCGAATTTATTCATTAAAATGGGCTCTAAAGGTATGCTGAAATGTTAGATGTTATTTTGGTATCAAACTATTCAATGAAAGAAGAGTTAGAACAATCACTTAAATCTAATAACTACAAATTTCATGATCTGATGATACAGGATATTAATCATATTGAGAGATATCCAATTGATGATGAATACACGACTATAATTATTCAAAGTGCAAATGCTATTAAGAAAATAGATTCTAGCAACAATCATATTTATAACGCGAAGTATATTTATGGTATTGGTCCGAACTGCAGAAGTTGGGTACAGAGAAAATTTAGCTTAGATTGCATAATACCCGATCATGACTATTCGAGCTCTGGGCTAATAGAAAAAATTAAACATGATAAATACGAACTTGGGAAAACTCTCCTACTNAAAGGCATAGGCGGGAAAACAACAATACAAAACTTTCTAGAATNAGAGAATCTNGATCATAANGTTTGTAATGTTTANGAGAGAGTTCTTAATGAANATAATCTTCATAGTGTGACTGCANTNATAGAAAATGGAGCTGTAGTAATTGCTTTCAGTAAAAGCAGNGTAGANCCTCTACTNGATAANTCNGATATAAATTTAGATANAGTACACTTTATNGTTTTAGACAAGTCAGATGAAGAGATAAAATGTGATAAGGATGTNGCNTCTATGACAAAGCTGGTAGANATCTATGACATCCCAGNTATTGTTGANAAAATTAAGGCCANAACTNAATGAGTATGATCTATTTGGTAGGCAATGGNTATGTAAGTGATTACATATCACAAATTAAAATTGANAATANAAAATATGTAGGGGTGTGTAGATCAGAGAAAAAGAATTGTGACATTAACATAAAATTAGACATTTCTGCAGACAACAAAAAGCTGAAAGAACTAATAACAGAAAAATC
>FUFK010045734.1_pt1 | contig 28511 bp, 21 predicted proteins | sample 1021851 | NCBI WGS metagenome assembly FUFK01 (sample SAMEA51879418, study PRJEB19060) | metagenome
AAATATCAATACCATAATCTATTTTATGAGGAGTTCGTGTCCACTCATTCAAATACCACTCAAGTTCAAGGTCAGAAACCTTTTCAGCAACCCTTTTAAAGTCATTTGGAGTAGGGTGTTTAAANTTGAANTCTTCATAATATCTTTTNANTGTTTTATNAAGGTTCTCCTTNCCAATTATATANCCAAGCTGTGAAAGAAAAACAGAACCTTTNCTATAGGCNGAAGCNCCATATGCGAAATTATAATCATACCTGTCAGAATGAATTGTTTGAGCCTGTTCAAAACCNGAACTAGCTAAAAGNTAATATCTGTCATAACTACTCTTGTGAGGAAANTCAGGAGCTACATCGTTTACATAGTTNTCAGAAAGTGAAGTAACGTATTCTGTAAAACCTTCGTCCATCCAAGCGTGCTTAGCCTCATTGGTAGCAAGAAGATGTTGAAACCATGCATGTGCCATTTCATGAGCAGTAACACCCAACAAGCTAGGGTACGGCCTCTCTCCCGTAATCATGGTACACATTGCATATTCCATTCCNCCATCACCTCCTTGGATTATTGAATATTGTTTCCAAGGATATGGGCCTATGCTTTCTTCAAAATATTTCATCAGTTTTACTGAGTCATCTTGAAGTTTTTTCCAGTCATCAACATTTACTGTTGGCTTATAAAAGAAGTGAAGGTCAACTCCAGATTCAGATTTTTTAATATCATGTATATAGTCCGGGTCTGCAGCCCAAGCAAAATCATGGACATCGGGAGCATAAAACTTCCACGTGTTTGTTGCCCCTTCTTTTTCTTTAGGGGCTTTTTCTGAATATCCATGTCCAATTTCATTTGCATTAAGCAGGTATCCAGTACCGCCAACAACATAGCTTTTATCAATAGTAATATTTACTGAATAGTTTCCCCAAACTCCATGAAATTCTCTGCCTATGTACGGATTTGGATGCCACCCTTCAGAATCAAACTCAGCTAGCTTAGGAAACCATTGTGTCATTGTCATATCAACACCTTCTTTGTTGAGTTTTCCAGACCTTCTTATCTGTAAAGGTATTTGAGCTGTGAAAACCATTTCAAGTTTTGTTTTTTTACCTGGTAATAATGGCTTGTTAAGTCTTGCTAGTAAAACAGTTTCGTTCACTTCAAAGTAAACATTTTTTCCATCTTGTTTTAATGCGCTAACACTGATATCCCCATAATCTTTTTCTTCTAAAGCAACTATTCTGCTTCCCACCCTTCGGTCTGGATCCCTNATTGTCCTAGACCTTATATCCATTTGGCTGTTTGGTTTAAAAGCATTAAAAAATAAATGGTAATACACCTTGTTTATTGTATCATTCGAGTTGTTTGTGTAAACTATAGACTGATCCCCATCATATGTAAAGTCTGAAACATCAACGCTGATGTTCATTTCATAATCAACATGTTGCTGCCAGTAATCTTGTGAGAAAGAAAGCTGAAAAAGAACTAAAGCAAATATTATTCTAACCATAATTATAATTCGTTTATTGAAAAAGACTTGTCAAATCTTATGCCTTTTTCAGTTTTTTTTAATGAAACAAGCTGATGATGTGGATCATGCTCCATGAAAAGCAAGTACTCGTTTTCATACGCTTCGTTTAGAAAATCCGTTTTTTCAACCATTGTTATTAGTGGACGAACATCATAACCCATAATATATGGAACTGGAATATGACCTGCTGTTGGTATTAGATCGGCTGCGTATACTATCTCCCGCCCTTTATGTTTTATTTTTGGAATCATTTGTTTTTCAGTATGACCATCAACACATAATATTTCTAAACCTAACTCTTCNCAATAGTTAAAGCCTTTAGACATATTANTTATAAACTTTAGTTGACCAGACTCTTTTATTGGAAAAAGGTTCTCGTCTAAAAAAGAAGCCTTTTCTCTAGGGTTTGGATTGGTTGCCCAANCCCAATGCTTTTCGTTAGACCAATAATTAGCATTNTTAAATAAGACATCGTAAGCTTCTTTGGAGGAATCCCAAGCTACAGCACCTCCACAATGATCAAAATGAAGATGAGTTAGCAGAACATCGGTTACATCATCAANACTAAATCCAGCAGAATTTATTGATTTAACCAAATTATCACTGCCCCAGCGCTTATAATATTTAAAAAACTTCTCAGATTGTTTATCACCCATTCCTGTATCGACCAGTATGAGTTTATCGTTGTTTTCAACAAGCATACACCTAGATGACATTTCAATCATATTATCAGCATCAGCAGGATTGGTTTTTGTCCAGAGAGATTTTGGAACAACACCAAACATAGCACCACCATCTAATTTAAAGTTGCCAGCTTCAATTGGATAAACATTCATAGACGTAAATGTAAAGAATTATCTTATAGTCAGCCTTAACACTGAACAAGCAGCTTTTTTAACAAACTTGTCTTCACCTGTACCAAAAAGAATCCTCAGCCAATTATCCTTCTCTGGTGTTCCTAAGATTAAAAGATCATAGCTTGCAGATTCCTCAGAAATTGTTTCAACAGGATTGTTGCTTTTTACAATTTTTAACTCTGATTTTGATTTTGTTGAGGCAATTACTTCCTCTGAGGTTCTTTGAAGAGAACTTGTTTTGCGTTCGTTTTCAGAAATTATATTTAAAAGAGTTAGAGATGCGCCAAAATGTTGACAAATTTTGTCTGCAACATCAATAAATGACTGATTTCTTCTTCCAGGTCTTAATGCAATTAAAACCTTGGAAAANCTTCTTACCCCATTGTCTTTGTATAATGCGAGATTAGAGTTTACATTTCTTAAAAGCCAACCAATTGGATTTCCAACAAATATTCCAGACTGCTCTCTTCCGTCCCACTCCATAACAAGCCATTTACATTTGCTCTGCCCTGTGATATTATCAATAGAATTTGCAACATCATGTGTTGCAATTGATTCATAAGAGATGTTTAGACTTTTATATTTTCCAAGCTTTTCTAATCTTCTTCTTTTAGATTCAGANGCTGGAGTATTAAGATCGATNGCCTCTANAAACGTTTGATTTGGGACTTCAAANAAATTGATTGTATTGATTTTAGATTTATCATTAATGGATGAAGCCATTTCTACCAACATTTCTGTTGATGTTTCATCACCAAGAAGCGGCACAACTATTTCAGCATTGATATTGCTTATGTCATCTGATGAACTAGNAGNCGTAANNGTAGACTCATCCTTGTTTGATGATCCACCTTTGAATAAAAAAGATAAAAACCCATAATTTGAAATAACACCACTTCTGTCAGTTTTGCTTCCATAAATGATAAAAATTATAACCCCAAGTATAAAAACACCAAAGACAGATAATAACGGCATTATACCCAAATACGATAACAATACTATTCCGCTTAAAATTCCAAAAATCTGAACATATGGATAAAGAGGTGATCTGAAAGANGGCTTATACCACTGTGCATTTGTTTCTCTNAAAACAATAACAGATAGCTCATTAAAAATAAACATCAATACTTTGAATGCGCTTGCCAGTTTAGCAATTTTTACCACATCTAGAAAAACAATGGCCAATCCAATAATTGTAGATGTTGTTAAAATAGCAGGGACAGGGGTTAAAAATTTTGAGCTTATTTTTCCAAGATAACTCGGCATCAGTTTGTCTTTTGACATAGCAAAAGGAAACCTTGAGGATGCCAACACCCCAGAGTTTGCCATTGACATCAATGTAATTACCCCTACAACACCAGCAGCATAACCAAAATAGTTNCCACCAACACTNTGAAAAAGNGTATANATAGGTTTAATGTCGGTNGCTAAAACACTAGCTTCNACGTTNCCAACCAACACAAGNGCNACNAAAACATATATCAAGGTTATTAAAAACAAAGAAATGATCATTGTTCTTGGAAGATTTTTCTCAGGATTTTTAATTTCACCTGCTACAGCAGCAATTTTTGTTACACCAGCATAAGAAATATAAAGAAATGCTACACCAGTAATAAAACCAGAACTTCCATCAGAAAAAACAGGTTCAGTTAATGTAGAGTCGTAGCTGCTAAATCCTAAAAAAATTATTAAAATCAACGAAAGAATGCTGATTGACACAATTACTAGCTGTGTTTTTTCAACCTTCTTTACACCAAAAATATTTAGCAATAAAATAACAAGTAAAGCAATTAGGGCAATAGATTTTGTTAAACTTGAATCAACTTCTATTAAAACATATAAATATGCGCTTAGCCCAACAAGCGAAAAGGCGCTTTTAAGAAGGAGAGAAAGCCAAAGCCCAATTCCNGCAATAGTACCAAANAANGGACCAAAAGCTCTTTCAATATAAACATAAGTACCGCCAGACTTAGGCATTGCGGTTGCTAGTTCTGACTTTGATAGTACNGCTGGAAGAATACAAAGGGCAGCAACCAAAAAAGCTAGCCAAACTGATGAACCNGTAATCCCTACNGCTAAGCCNGGNAATACAAAAATACCACTGAGCATNCCGCCAATNCTAACNGCTATTGCNCCNGGTAATGAAAGAGTCCTTTGAAGTTTTTTCATTTTATTCTAAAATACAGAAATTATTTCTTTAAAAAATAATTTACTCATTAACTGTTCCAGGAGCACCATAATAACCTATTCCATTTAGGTATGGGGCNTCTGAAGTGATGTGGTAGTGATATATNCCATCAGGAAAATCTGAAGTTGGGTGGGCATGACCGTGATGATTGTCTAAATCACTACTTTTTAACTCATCTCCATTCTCTTCAGGGCCATAAATTGGGAAACCATCTAGTAAAAACCCCAACAGTGTGTTTTTGCCATAATTTTGAGTAAGCCAAAATGGTTCCATGTGGTAATGATATCTTCCGCCTCCACCACCTCTTCCTGGAGCAGGATGACCGTTATATTGGTCGAANGAGTTTATTTCATTTGACAATGGAGCACCTCCACCAGCATATTGATTATAAAAAGGAACACCATTTAATGATACTCCAATAGGCCCCATAGCAGTAGTGGTTGTTGTTGTAGATTTTTTAGGGCTTATGGGAATTTTAAATCTAATATTACCTGCCGAAATTCTGTTCGGATTCAAATTGAAATTTGTAACGAAAGGATTTGAGCCATCATAAGGTGTATATTTTTCACTTTCCCATTGAGTACCNAGNAAATAAGGACTTTTATGATCTGGCACACCATCTGTGTTTATATAAACAAAGCCATTTTCAATGTATATATCAGATGTTGTTTTGTAAATTTTTTGATATAAGCTTATTGGGATAGTAACATCATTATCTGAGGGCTCATTAGGGCAACAGTCATTTTCATCCTGACAAGAAGTGGTTATTAAAAAAAGAAGAACTATGAAATAAAGTTTTCTCATTTTTAAAACTAATCATTTAATTTAAGAACAGCCATGAATGCCTGTTGAGGTATTTCAACATTTCCAATTTGCCTCATTTTTTTCTTACCCTTTTTCTGATTTTCTAAAAGCTTTCTTTTTCTTGTAATATCGCCACCATAACACTTGGCGGTAACATCTTTTCTTACAGCTTTAATTGTTTCTCGTGCAATGATTTTAGACCCAATAGCCGCCTGAACTGGAATGTCAAATTGTTGTCTAGGAATTAACTCTTTTAGTTTTTCACATATTTTTTTCCCCATTCTATAAGCATTATCAAAATGAATTAAAGCAGAAAGCGCATCAACAGGATTTCCGTTTAAAAGAAGATCAAGCCTAATGAGTTTAGACTTTTTAAAACCTAGAGGACTGTAGTCAAAAGATGCATACCCCTTGGAAATTGACTTTAACCTATCGTAAAAATCAAATACTATTTCAGCTAAAGGCATATCAAAAGAGAGCTCTACGCGTTCGGTAGTTAAATATGTTTGATTAGTAATCTCTCCTCTTTTCTCAATACATAAATTCATAACTGGTCCAACAAAGTCTGATTTTGTTATAATAGACGCCTTAATATAGGGCTCTTCAACTCTATCTAAAAAAGAAGGCTCCGGCAAATCCGAAGGTGTATTTACAATAATCTTTTCATCTGATTGCTTTTTTGTATAAGCATGATATGAAACATTTGGTACTGTTGTGATGACTGCCATATTGAATTCTCTATCTAACCTTTCTTGAATTATTTCCAAATGAAGCATTCCAAGAAAACCACACCTAAAACCAAACCCTAAAGCAGATGAGCTTTCAGGCGAAAAAACAAGTGAGGCGTCATTTAATTGTAATTTTTCCATAGAGGAGCGCAGGTCTTCGTAGTCATCGCTGTCAACAGGGTAGATTCCTGCAAAAACCATAGGTTTAACCTCCTCGAACCCAGAGATTACATCTGTTCCGCTAAAACTGCCATCAACAATTGTATCACCAACCTTAATTTCTTTAGCGTTTTTGATTCCTGTAATCAAATATCCAACATCACCACATTCAATACTTTGTTTAGGTTGCTGCTTAAGATTTAGAGTTCCCACCTCATCAGCAAAATATTTTTTCCCAGTTGCAGAAAACTTTATTTCTTGTCCTTTTGAAATTTTACCTGAAAAAACTCTAAAATAAATTTCAATTCCTCTGAAAGGATTATAAACGGAGTCAAAAATTAAGGCTCTTAAATTATCATCAACACTTTGTTTTGGAGGTGGAACTTTTTCTACAATCGCTTTTAAAATATCAGAAACACCTTCTCCTGTTTTGGCCGAGGCTTTTATAATATCACTTTCTTTACAACCAAGAAGATCAACAATGTCATCAGAAACTTCCTCAGGTTTTGCAGATGGTAGATCTATTTTGTTTAACACAGGAATTATTTCTAAATCGTTTTCTAGAGCTAAATATAGATTTGAAATAGTTTGTGCTTGTACACTTTGAGCCGCATCAACTATAAGTAGAGCTCCTTCGCATGCTGCAATTGATCTTGAAACCTCATAAGAGAAATCTACATGACCAGGTGTATCAATCAAGTTAAGAATATAGTTTTCACNCTCAAAACTGTATTTCATCTGAATTGCATGTGATTTTATGGTGATACCTCTTTCTCTTTCAAGATCCATATCATCCAGTAGTTGATCTTGTCTGTCTCTGTCAGTTATTGCACCAGTCTCATCAAGCAAACGATCTGCAAGAGTACTTTTACCATGGTCAATATGTGCGATTATGCAAAAATTTCGAATTTTACTCATAAAAATCAAAGACAAATATAATTCAATTAATCCCTTTTTTTAGAGTAAAAGATATTAGATTAAATTTGTGACNCTNTAACTATAGTAATGGCTAAAATTGGTAGTATAGATTTAGGAGAATTCCCATTGCTTCTAGCACCTATGGAGGATGTTAGTGATCCTCCGTTTAGAGCGTTGTGTAAAGAAAACGGAGCAGACGTTGTTTATACTGAGTTCATATCTAGTGAGGGCTTAATAAGAAATGCAGCTAAAAGTACTATGAAGCTTGACATATATGAACAAGAAAGACCAGTGGGTATTCAAATTTTTGGGGCAAACTTAGACTCNATGCTTCAGTCTGTNGATATAGTTGAACAAACNAATCCTGATATTATTGATATCAATTTTGGGTGCCCAGTTAAGAAAGTGGTGTGCAAAGGGGCTGGAGCAGGAATATTAAAAGACATTGATAAAATGGAGATGTTAACTAGAGAAATGGTTAAAAGAACTAAGTTGCCAGTAACTGTAAAAACAAGACTTGGTTGGGATGAAAAAAGCATTAAAATTGTTGAAGTCGCAGAAAGAATCCAAGATGCTGGTGCAAAAGCAATTACAATACATGGAAGAACAAGGGCGCAAATGTATAAGGGNTTTGCGGATTGGGCTCCAATTCAGAGGTAAAAAATAATCCAAGAATGAACATCCCTGTATTTGGTAATGGAGATGTTAATTCACCTGAAAAAGCTGTAGAAATGAGGGATAAATATGGTTTGGATGGCGCCATGATTGGACGAGCATCAATTGGAAACCCGTGGTTTTTTAATCATGTTAAACATTATTTTAAAACAGCAGAACACTTGCCTTATCCAATGATTAATGAAAGAATAGAAATGGCGAGAAGACACTTAAAAATGTCGATTAAATGGAAGGGAGAGAAATTGGGTGTTTTAGAAACAAGAAGACATTATTCTAATTACTTTAAAGGAATTCCAGACTTTAAAAAACATAGAACAAAAATGGTTACATGTGATTACTCTACACAACTATTTGATTTATTTGATGAGCTGAAGGTTAGATTTAAGAACAAAGAACTANCNTATTAATTTCACTTAAATTNTTTAAAANATCAATCATTTCAATGTTGTTTTCCACAAAAAAACTTGCTTTTGTTNTTTGCCCACCTACTTTTATTGTAAATGCATCTTTNGAGAGAACAGAGAACATGTTTTCATCAGTAACATCATCGCCTGCACATAAAATAAAATCATAATCTTCCTTTTCTAAAATATCATTCACAGCTGTGCCTTTATTTATGTTAATATTTGTTATTTCAATTGCTTTTTTGACGTCCATCATCAATAAGTTTTCAGAAATTAAACTATTAATAATTGTTTTAAGCTCTACCACTCTGTCATTTGCCAGCTCTGGGTCAGTTTTTCTGTAGTGCCAAACCAGACAATTTTCTTTTTCCTCCAAAAATGTTCCAGGCGTTCTATCAGTAAAGTTTTGAAAAATTGGAATAAAATTATCTTTCCAATTATTATTAACATTACTTTCAACCCACTTTCCACCTGCTTCTTTTTTTGAATGCCCATGTTCTGCAAATAATGTTATGTTTAAGTTTCCAAACCATTTTTCAAGAAAATTTTTGTCTCTTCCGCTTATTATCGCAACCTCATTTTTAAGGCTAAGTTTATTTAAAATATTTATTACGTCTTTTTTTGGAATAGCAGCATCTGGTTTGTGATGAAAACTAACTAGCGTTCCATCATAGTCTAGTAAAAAAAGCTTTTTTTTGGCTTTATTGTATTTGGTTTTAATTTTATCNAAGACTTTTTTATCAATTTTTTTGGTAGTTGTTTCTCTGGACGAAATCGCTAGTTTATTTAATGCAGCATAATAATCTTTTGCCCAGTATTTAATTGTATACCTGCTTAGTCTTTTCTGCATAGTCTTGTTTCGCCTTTTTTGTTCATCAATTGGCATTTTTATTGCCTTTAATATACCTTTCGCCATTCCATCTAGGTCAAAAGGATTGACTGTTATAGCATCATACAACTCTTTTGAGGCCCCTGCCATTTCACTTAAAATCAAAACTCCGTCTGAGTCAATTCGTGTTGCTATATATTCCTTTGCTACTAAGTTCATCCCATCTCTTACTGGCGTTATCATTGCAATATCTGACATCATGTATAGATCAATTAAGTCATCAAAACTCATTGACCTGTAGTAATACCAGATGGGCGTCCAGTTTATTGTTGCAAACCTGCCGTTAATTTTGCCCACGTACTCGTCAGTCTCTCTTTTAAGCTTCATATATTCAGGCACATCAGATCTNGACGGTACNCTTANCATAACCAACCTNACTTTTTCATGATAGCCNGGGTTTTGTTCAAGGAAAATTTCAAATGCCCTAATTCTATTTATAACTCCTTTTGTATAATCGAGTCTATCAATAGAAAGTATTAATTTACTGTCGTCTGCAGTTTTTTTATGAAGGTCTAATTGTATTTTGAGTTCAGATTGTTGTGATTTTTTTAGTTTTTTATGCAGCTTCGCAGCTTTATGAAATTTTTCATAATCAATACCCATCGGAAAAGTATTTACAAGAACCTTCCTAGAGGTAAGAATTATTTTATTAAAATCAACATCATATCTGAGAATTCTTTTTACAGAGCTTAAAAAGTGTCGCTGATAATCAAATGTATGAAAACCAACAATATCAGATCCGAGGATGCCCTCAAGTAGNTCCATTCTCCAAGGGAAAATTCTAAATATTTCAAAAGAAGGAAATGGAATATGAAGAAAAAACCCAATTGTTAAATCTGGTCTTTTCTCCTTTATGAGCTTTGGGAGNAACATAAGNTGATAGTCGTGNACCCAAACAACACCATTTTGTTCTGTATTTTGAATTACTCTTTCACAAAATTTTTTGTTAACATCCACATAAGTTAGCCAATCAACCTCATTAAACTTTGCTAACTCAATAAAGTAATGAAATAACGGCCAAATACATTTATTTGATAATCCATGATAAAACCCATCTACTTCTTTTTGATTTAATTCAACTTCTATAAGGCGCAAATCATCAAGAGTGTTTTTTATTTCTAATTTATTTTTCTTAGTTAGTTCATCAGATGTAATTCCTGACCAACCAACCCAAATGGAGTCATTATTTTTGTGTACAGAATCAAGGCCAGTAGCTAATCCTCCGCTAGACGGTTGAAATAGGAAAGAATTTTCTAATTTAGATATTTGAAGTGGGAGCCTATTAGATACGATTACGCTTTTTCTCATAATTGCATTGCGAATTTATTAAAAAAGAAAGCCAGTGAATAAAGACAGAGGTTTAAATTATGGAATAATAGGAAATTGTAAATCTTCAGCATTAATTAATGAGAATTCATCAATAGATTGGTGTTGTTTACCACAATTTGATTCTTCATCGGTTTTTTGTAAAATACTTGACAAAGACAATGGAGGTAGCTTAAAAATAGAATGTAATGATGACTTTACGATTTCACAAAAATACTTAGATAAAACAGCAATCATAATAACAACTTTTAAAAATGATGACTCAGAGTTTGATGTANTTGATTTTATGCCAAGATTTAAAGATGATAATGATNGNTATTATTCNTCNCCAGAAATTCAAAGAATTTTAATCCCAAAAAAAGGAACACCAANNTTTAAAGTTGTTTATAGTCCAAAGTTGGATTATGCAAAAGGTAANACAAAAAATTATATTAAAAAGAATTTTATTGTTAGCGTTTTAGACGAAGACATATATGAAACNCTTTTTCTATACTCAAATATTGATAAAAAATCAATAATAGANANCAAAGAAATCTACCTTAATGAAATTAAATACATTAATNTTTCTTACAATGAAAAAATCGATCTTCCAAGTATTGAAAACTCATTACTTGAGTACGAAAAAACAAAAGTGTATTGGTTAAATTGGTGTAATAAAACTCCGTCGTTTAAATCCTATAATTCGGAAATAATTAGAAGTGCTATAACTTTGAAGCTTCTAACATTTGAAAAAACTGGTGCAGTCTTAGCAGCTGTAACTACATCAATTCCAGAAACAATTGGAGAGGTAAGAAATTGGGATTATCGTTTTTGTTGGATTAGAGATGCATCAATGGTGATAAAAATTATAGCAAAGCTTGGGCATCAAAGAATTGTAAAAAACTTTATTGATTTTATAGTAAATCTCATACCCAACAAAAATGAAAAACTCCAAATCATGTATGGTATTGATGGTCAAAAAACACTAAATGAAAAAACTTTAGATCATTTATCTGGGTACAAAAACTCTAAACCCGTTAGGGTTGGCAACGCAGCTTATATACAAAAGCAAAATGATATTTATGGGATTTTAATGGATGCAATTCACTTTCAAATAGATACTTATAAAGATGATAATTATAAATACGAAGAGCTTTGGTCAATTGTTAAATCTGTTGTATGGGTAGTAGAAAAAAACTGGAAAAACCCNGACAAAGGGATTTGGGAGTTTAGAAATGAGGACCAACATTTTACTTTTTCAAAAGTATTATGCTGGGTTGCAATTGATAGAGCAATAAAAATATCCAATATAATTCAGAGAGGAGAGAAGGCAAAAAAATGGGAAACTCTAAGAAATAAAATCAGGGAAGATATTATGAATAACGCTTGGTGCTCGGACAAAAAAGCATTCACACAAATATATGGATCTAGCGATTTAGATGCNTCTGTATTATTGATGGAATCGTATGGATTTATAGAAGCTAAGAACCCAAAATATATTAGCACAGTAGAAGCGATTGGAAGAGAGCTTTTGAAAAACAATCTTTTGTTTCGTTACAAAAATAATGATGATTTCGGTGAACCAAAATCTTCATTTACTGTTTGTACTTTTTGGTATATAAATAGTTTATTCAAAACAGGTAAAATTGAAGAGTCAAAAAAACTGTATGATAAGCTTTTGTCATACAGCAATCATTTAGGTTTACTTAGCGAAGATCTGGATTTTAAATCTAGGGAGTTATTAGGGAATTTTCCACAAGCCTATTCTCATTTAGCTTTGATAGAAACAGCACTTAATTTTAACAATCAATCAGTTTAGTTCTTTTTTAATACTAAGGATGAAATATAAGCTGAACAAAAACCCGTTATAATCACNGTGATTATAACAAAAACTATATTNATAAATTTNATTGCTACAGGGTATCCAATTTCCAAACCTGGAATTTTAAAAAAAGAGAAATTTAGTTGAGCGTATATTATAATAATACTTAAAGCAATACCAATTATTCCACCTATAACATTTAATAAAAAATTATGTTTAAAAAATAAAGACTTAATATTTTTTTTACTCATACCCATAGCCTTCATTGTTTTAATATCATTTTCTTTTTCTACTATTAACATGACTGTTGATGCAATAACATTAAATGCAGAAATAAACACTATAAGTATCATAATTAGCGAGACAATAAGCTTTTCAGAATTCATGATTTTATAAAGACTTTCATTTAATTCTTTGTGTGTTTTTACAATGTAATTTGAAAGATTATCCTTTAAGAATAATGAAGCAGAGTGGCTTTTATTGCTTTTTATTAAAATTTCAGAATATAAGCTTTCATCAATTGTTAATATTTTTTTAGCCGTCATTAAATCTGTTATTATTAAGTTTTTGTTCAAATCATTTCTTGGTGTAAATACACCAGAAGAAACAACTCTTTTTGTATTTCCTATCGGGTTTAAACTGCTTTCAGGGTATTTTGAATTGATAGAAAACAGCTCAAAAATTCCAGCGCTATTATACAAGATTAAATTTAAATTTGAGGCTAAATTATAGCTGCTTAAAACCTCATTGGTATTAGAAATAGGATAGCGTCCAATTGAAATTATGGAATCAATATTAACTACGGACCTAAATAAATTATCAACACCATAAATTTCAGCATATTCAGTCTTCTCNTCATATCTAACTACAACATTGCCNTTNACCACTTTGCTNTATTCNTCAATATTATCATAATTATCAAGAATTGAGTCCAGCTTATTATCAATTGATAAATAACTTCCGCTCATTGGCTCAATTTTAATATCTGGGTCAAAAGATTTTGAGAACTGCAAACTGTAATTTTCAAGCCCTGAAAAAACTGAAAGAATAGTTAAAAATGAAAAATAAGCAATACTTAAAACTAAAATTGAAAAACCAGAGATAAATGATACTAAATTGTATTTAGTTTTTGAGAATAAATACTTGAGAGAAATAAAGTAATCAGCCTTCATTTTATTTTANAGGGTTATTCCCNTCGCCCTTCAAAGCTTTATCAATATTATCAATATAATCTAGTGAATCATCAATNTAAAATGAGATTTCAGGAATAATTCTTAATTGATTCTTTATGAGAAATGAAAGCTTCTTTTTAATNTCAAATTTATTTTTATTTAAAATTTCCANAACATTAGTNTTGTTTATTGATGGAAANACACTTAAATATANTTTAGACAGCGANAGATCTTGAGATACTTTAACTTTTGTAATCGAAACTAAAAAATTAGATCTTGTTTTTTCNCGAAAAAAAGTTTGTANNATATTAGANATATCTTTTTGAATCAAACTAGATATTCTTTTTTGCCTTTGGGATTCCATTTCAATGAAAAATATTATACTTGAGTAATTCTTAGGGTATTTACCTGACCCATCTCCTTTATTGGCATTGCAGCTAAATTTACAACAGTATCACCTTTTTTAACATATCTGTTCTTTAAGGCTAAGGCATTAACATCCTCAACAGTTCTGTCAGTACTTTGAAGTTTATTATAGTAGACGCCTTTGACCCCCCAAAGCAAATTAAGTTGCGACAAAATTCTTTTATTGGAAGTAAAAACCAACACTAAACAGTTGGGGCGCCATGATGATATTTGCCATCCAGTATACCCACTATTTGTTAAAGTACATACAGCAGCCGCCTTCAATTCATTTGCAATTAAAGCTGCATGTCGACATATGGTTTTTGTTATGATTCTGTTGGTTTTGAACTTAGGAAGTATAAATTCAATTTTCGCGGGCTGTGAACCTTCAACAGATGAAATTATTTCTCCGATTTTTTTTACAACTTCGCAAGGATACTTACCAACGGATGTTTCTCCAGAGAGCATAATACAATCAGCACCATCCATAACAGAATTTGCTACATCATTTACTTCAGCCCGAGAAGGCGTCAAATTATCAATCATAGATTCCATCATTTGTGTAGCTACTATTATTGGTTTTCGAGCTTCTTTTGCCTTTTTAACTAAGATTTTTTGATGTAAAGGAACTTCCTCCGCTGGAATTTCAATTCCAAGATCACCCCTTGCAACCATCAGCCCATCTGAAACTTTTAAAATTTGGTCCATTTTTTTTATTGCTTGTGGCTTTTCAATTTTAGAGATTACAGGGATCGGATGATCAGAATTTTTATCAATCAAAGCTTTTAGCTGTAAAACATCATTTTTTGACCTTACAAAAGAAAGCGCAACCCAATCAAACCCTAATTTAGTAGCCAGTTTAGCGTCTTTTATGTCCTTGTTTGTTAAAGCTGGCATAGAAATTTTTGTATTAGGGAGGTTAACTCCTTTATTTGAGTTCAATAATCCACCTTGAATCACTTTTAGTTCTGCTTTGCTATCCTTATCGGTTTTTAGCACCTCTAATATTATTTTACCATCATCTATTAAAACTGACTCACCTTTTTTTACATCTTTTGCAAAGTCCTTATAATTTATGCNCACCTTTTCGTTGTTTCCGTTTTTTACCAATCTAGTTGTNAAAGTAATTATATCTCCCTTTTTAAGGTTTGTGTTTTCTATGACATTACCGAGCCTAATTTTCGGCCCTTGAAGATCTCCTAAAATTGAAACATGTTTATTATGTTTTGTACGCAGGGTTTTTATATCTGAAACTATTCTTTCAACATCTTCGTGANTGGCATGTGAAAAATTTATTCTAAAAACATCAACACCAGATGAGATTAATTTACTCATCATTGTTTTTGAGGATGATGCAGGACCTAACGTGGCAATTATTTTGGTTTTGTTGAGTTTCATCACTCAAAAATAAGGTTATATTTTGACTTAATACTTGAAACTTCAGTTCTATAAGTTGAAATTACATTGTCTATTTCATTTAATTTTTTTATGAGATTATCAATGTCAAATCCTCCACCTTCAATTTTTAATAAATATTGTGCTTTTCTTAGCTCTGGAATNAGATATGATTGTTCATCAAAGTTTTCAAAAAGTAACGGACCTTCAATTTTCTTTTTATCCGTTGACTTATTAAGTATTAAGTATAGTTTAGTATTAAAAACTTCTGAAATATGTTTATATAAATCGAAAATGGAGTTCTTGTTTTTAAAGGAAAGATCAAATGAACTTCTTTTAAGCTGTATTTTAAGTTTTTTATTAATTTCAAAGGCTAACTTATACGGTTCTATGTCTGAGTGGATAGCAATTAGCTTGTAGTCTTTTTCTAAATCATCGGAACTTAATCTGTGTATTGGCATTTATTAGCAAAAAGAGCTAATCTACAAATTCTTTAATAAGAACGCAGGCATTATGACCTCCAAATCCAAACGTGTTGCTCATTGCAACAGAAACCTTTCTTTTTTGAGCCTTGTTAAATGTAAAGTTTAGTTTATTATCAATTTCTGGATCATGATTGAAGTGGTTTATCGTTGGTGGAACAATTCCATTCTTAATCGAAAGTACACAAGAGATAGCCTCAATCGCCCCTGCAGCTCCTAGTAAGTGCCCAGTCATGGATTTAGTTGAGTTTATATTAATATTATATGCATGATCACCAAAAACTTCTTTTATTGCTTTCGCCTCAGCTTTATCTCCGAGCGGTGTGGAAGTACCATGCATATTAATTGCATCAATATCTTCCGGATTAAGATTAGAATCTTTTAGACAATTTTTCATAACTGAAATAGCCCCTTCACCATCTGGATGAGGAGCGGTCATATGGTATGCATCGGCTGAGAGTCCGGCTCCTCCGATTTCAGCATAAATTTTAGCCCCCCTTGCTTTTGCATGCTCTAATTCTTCCAAAATTAAACAACCACCACCTTCACCAAGAACAAATCCATCTCTGTCCAAATCAAAAGGTCTAGATGCAGTTTTTGGATCATCATTCCTTTTAGACAATGCTTGTACAGCATTAAAACCGCCTATTCCAGCAATAGTAACTCCTGCTTCAGANCCCCCAGATACTATAATGTCTGAATAACCTAATCTTATATAATTTAAAGAATCGATAAGAGAATTCGCAGATGATGCACAAGCTGATACAGTTGCAAAATTAGGACCTTTTAAACCATGTCTTATTGAGATTATACCAGGAGCTATATCAGGGATGAGTTTTGGAATAAAAAAAGGATTAAACCTAGGAGTACCGTCACCATCAGAAAAATTTATCATTTCATTCTGAATGGTCTCGAATCCACCTATTCCAGAACCCCAAATTACACCTACTCTTGTCCTGTCAACCTTATCAAAATTAAGACTAGAATCTTTTATTGCTTCATCAGAGCAAACTATAGCGTATTGAGCAAATTTATCAAGCTTTCTGGCTTCTTTTCTGTCTAAGTAGTTTAAAGGATCAAATCCTTTTAACTCACAAGCAAATTGAGTTTTAAATTTTGATGTATCAAAATATGAAATTAGATCAGCTCCACTTTTGCCTGAAATCAATCCATCCCAATATGACGGTATGTCATTGCCAATAGGGGTTAAAGCACCCAAACCGGTAACAACTACACGNCTTAAACTCATAAGAAATTATTTAGTCCCCTCTATGTAATTTATTGCCTGACCGACGGTTTCAATTTTTTCAGCCTGGTCATCTGGGATTTGAATATCGAATTCTCTTTCAAACTCCATAATTAATTCAACGGTATCGAGAGAGTCGGCACCTAAATCATTTGTAAAACTAGCTGTTGGAACTACTTCATTTTCGTCAACACCTAATTTGTCAACAATTATTGCAGTAACTCTTGAAGAAATATCTGACATAATAATTTGATTTATCGTTGTGCACAAAAATAAAAAACTTTGCATTATAAACTTATAATTTTAACGTAATTTTAATTAACAGATATAGATTAATCAAATAAACATTTAATTGTCGTTGAAAAAGATTGTAATATTTGCTTCCGGAAGCGGATCAAGTGCTGAAAACATTATAGCTAATTTTAATGGTAAGACAAGCATTAAAGTTGAAAAATTGTACTGTAATAATCAAAAAGCATTTGTTCTTGAAAGAACTAAAAAATACAATATCAATACCATGATTTTTAATAACTCTGACCTTGAAACAGGGAAGGTCTTGGAAGATTTAATCAAAGTAAGGCCAGAGCTTATTGTTTTAGCAGGATTCTTAAGAAAGATTCCAAAGGCTATAATAGATGAATTCAAAAATAAAATAATAAATATTCACCCTGCACTTTTGCCTAAATATGGAGGTCAGGGAATGTTTGGATTAAATGTTCATCAAAAAGTGATTGACAATAAAGATTTTCATTCTGGTTTTACAATACATTATGTCAATGAAAATTATGATGAAGGAAATGTTATTTTTCAAAAAAAAATTGAAGTTAAATCCTCTTCTGCTGAAGAACTATCTAAAAAAGTACTTGCCCAAGAACATAAATATTATCCAACAATAATTAATAGCTTATTGAATGACTGATCCAGAAATAATAATATACACGGATGGGTCATCAAGAGGAAATCCAGGACCTGGTGGTTATGGAATAATCATGAAAGATTGTAAAAGTGGCTACAGCAAAGAGTATTCAAAAGGATTTAAATTAACAACGAATAATAGAATGGAACTCATGGCTGTTATTGACGCCTTAAAAAAAGTAAAAAAAGAAGGGCTTAAAATACTTATATATACTGATTCAAAATATGTAGCCAATCCGATTGAAAAACAATGGCTTCAAAATTGGAAAAAAACAGGTTTTAAAAACAAAAAAAATGTAGATTTGTGGCTTGAGTTTTTGACTTTGTTTGAAAAACATAAAATTAAATTCAAATGGGTTAAAGGACACAATAATCATCCTCAAAATGAAAGATGTGATAATCTCGCGTTTACAGCCTCCAAAAACACAAAACTATTTGATGATGATGGATATAACATTAACTTAAATAAATTATTTTGAAAAAAATCTTAGTTGTAGGTACAGTAGCCTATGATGAAATAGAAACATCTAGTGAATCGTCTGGAAAAATATTAGGTGGTGCAGGAACATACATTGGACTAAGCGCATCAATTTTCAATATCAATCAATCAATAATTTCAATTGTTGGTGGAGATTTTGATCAAAAATATTTAAACCTTTTAAAATCTAAAGGAATTGATATTAGTTCTATTGAAATTATACCTGATGGAAAAACTTTTTATTGGAAGGGAAAGTACCATAAAGATTGGAATAAAAGAGACACTATAAGTACAGAATTAAATGTTTTGGCTGATTTTAATCCAAAGTTAAATGATGATCAAAAACAATCAGAAATAATTGTTTTGGGCAATTTACACCCATTGGTTCAAAGTACTGTTTTAAATCAAGTAAATTCAGAAAACAAATGTGTAATACTTGATACAATGAATTTTTGGATGGATAATGCTCTTGAAGAACTGCACGATGTCATTGCAAGGGTTGATGTTATTATAATAAATGATGAAGAAGCAATTCAGTTATCAGGAAAAGAAAATCTTTTTACTGCTGCTCAAGAAATCATGACACATGGTCCGTCACATATAGTAATTAAAAAAGGAGAACATGGAGCAATGCTATTTAGTAAAACAGAGTTTTTTACAACCCCAGCATTTCCTGTCATAGATGTTAAGGATCCAACTGGAGCTGGCGATTGTTTTGCAGGAGGATTTGCTGGATTTTTAGCTCAGTGTGAAGACATTAATTTTCAAAACCTTAAAACTGCAGTTGTACATGGGACAATTAATGCTTCTTTTTGTGTCGAGGGNTTTGGAACATCTTCAATACAAAAACTTAACAAAGAAAAAGCACAAGACCGTTTTAAAGAATTTAAAAGCTTTACACGATATTAAAGAAATTTGAAGTATTTTTAAATTGTTTTTTAAACAACAATGAGTGACCAAATAAACCACGAATGTGGATTAGCTCTTATTAGATTATTAAAACCTCTAGATTTTTACAAAAAAAAATATGGGTCATCTACTTACGGCCTAAATAAACTCTACCTAATGCTTGAAAAGCAGCACAACAGAGGACAAGATGGTGCTGGCTTTGCTAGTGTTAAATTGGATGTAAATCCAGGCTACAGATTTATGCATAGAGAAAGATCAGCGAGTCAAAACCCGATTCAAGAAATTTTTAATAGATCAAACAATAGAATTGCTCAAGAAAAGGAAAAAAATCCAAATTGGTCAATGGAATCTTTAAAGAAAAATAGTGCACATGTTTCTGAATTATTTTTAGGACATGTAAGGTATGGTACTTTTGGTCAAAATAGTGTAGAAGCTGTTCACCCTTTTTTAAGACAAAACAATTGGATGCACAGAAATCTGATTGTCGCAGGTAACTTTAACATGACAAATAATAAGCAGCTTTTTAATGACTTAGTTAAGCTTGGTCAACATCCAAAAGAGATGTCGGACACTGTGACTGTAATGGAAAGAATAGGACATTTTTTAGATGATGCAGTAGGAGAAAAATACGAAAAATTAAAGAAGGAGGGAGTTTCAAAAATTGAAGCTTCAACGATTATTGGTGAAGAGCTTGATTTAATAGAAATATTAAAAAAAGCATCCAAAGATTGGGATGGAGGATTCGTAATAGGTGGTCTTGTTGGTCATGGGGATGCTTTTATCCTTCGTGATCCTGCAGGCATAAGACCTGCTTATTATTACAAAGATGATGAGGTTTTAGTTGTTGCGTCTGAAAGGCCAGTTATTAAGACAGTGTTTAATACACCTAAAGATACTATTAAAGTACTGGGGCCTGGAAATGGATTGGTAATAAAAAAATCTGGAAAATTAATTATTAAAAATGTCCTTAAACCAGTAGAAAAAAAATCTTGTTCTTTTGAAAGGATATATTTTTCTAGAGGCAGTGATATTAAAATATACAATGAGAGAAAAAAACTAGGAAGACTAGTCTTCCCACAAATACTTAAGTCTGTTGAAAATGACCTTAAGAATACAGTTTTTTCATATATCCCCAATACTGCAGAAGTTTCTTTTTTTGGATTGGTTCATGAAGCTCAAGACTATATGAGTGAGATTGCGGAGAAAAAAATAATTGAAGAAGGAAATAATATTTCTAGGGAAAAATTAAAAAAACTATTATCATATAGGCCAAGGATTGAAAAAGTAGCAATAAAAGATGCAAAATTGAGAACTTTTATTACAGATGATTCTAGCCGTGATGAGTTGGTAAAACACGTTTATGATGTAACTTATGGTTCAATAAAAAACACTGATAATCTTGTAATTATAGATGACAGTATTGTTAGAGGGACAACTCTTCAAAAGAGTATCATAAAAATGCTAGATAGGTTATCTCCAAAAAAAATAATTATTGTTTCAAGTGCTCCGCAAATTAGATATCCAGATTGTTATGGTATAGATATGGCAAGGATGGGGGATTTAATTGCTTTTAGAGCTGCAATACAATTAATAAAAGATTCAAAAAATGATGATATAATTGAAAAAGTTTACAAAAAATGTGTTGATGAAAATAAAAAAGATGTGAATGAGATTAAAAATTTAGTTACAGAAATCTACAACCCATTTTCAGATGATCAAATTAGTTCAAAAATATCACAAATGTTAAAAGAAAAAGATATCAAAGCTGACGTAGAAGTCATTTTTCAGTCAATTGACAATCTACATAAGGCTTGTCCTGATGATCTAGGTGATTGGTATTTCTCAGGTGATTATCCAACACCAGGTGGTAATAAAGTGGTTAATCAAGCTTATATAAATTATTATGAAGGCTCAAATAGTAGAGCTTATTAACTTATAGCAGATTCATATTTGCCTGAAACAACATCCCAATTAATAACATTAAAAAATGCATTAACATAGTCAGGTCTTCTATTTTGATAATTTAAGTAATATGCATGCTCCCAAACATCAATGCCCAATATTGGAGTTCCCCCGCACATTCCTGGCATAAGAGGATTATCTTGATTTGCTGTTGAGCAAATGTCTAACTCACCATTAGGACTAGCACAAAGCCACGCCCATCCAGATCCAAATCTTGTGCCTGCAGCGGCTGAAAACTTAGATTTAAATTCATCAAAAGAGCCAAAACTCTTTTTTATAGCATCACTTAGAGATCCTGTTGGTTCACCACCTGAATTTGGACTCATAATTTCCCAGAATAAGCAGTGATTATAATATCCACCACCATTATTTCTAACAGCAGAATTACTCATATCAAGTGTAGTTAAGATTTCTTCTATTGATTTATTAGCTAGTTCTGTTCCTTCGATAGCAGCATTTAATTTACTAGTATATCCAGCATGGTGCTTGCTGTGGTGAATTTGCATTGTTTTTGAATCAATGTGCGGTTCAAGCGCATCATGATTATAAGTTAGGTCTGGTAATTGGAAACTCATAGTATTTGTTATAATTTAATAACTCTAAATTAAGTATTTCATCAAAAACTAAAAAAATTGTCTGAAAAATTTCAAATAATTAATGCTAGCGCGGGCTCTGGAAAAACATTTGCACTTGCAACCAATGTAATTATTAAAATTTTAAAAGGAAATGAAGATTCTTTCAAAAAAATACTCGCTTTAACATTTACTAATAATTCAGCGAATGAAATGAAAAAAAGAATTTTAGAGGATCTTAAACAAATTTCAATAGATCCAAGCAAGTCTTTAATTTTTAGATCGTCTAATTTAAATAAGCTTTTTACTATTGATTCAATTAAACCAAAAGCAAAAAAAGTTCTTAATAAAATATTGCATAATTTTTCCTTTTTTCAGGTAAGTACAATAGATAAGTTTAACCATAGATTAATTCGATCCTTTTCAAGCGATTTATCCCTATCACATAATTTTGATTTAGTTATTGAAACGGATGAATTTTCAGATGACTTACTTGAAAAGTTTTTCAATGATTTAGAAAAAGAGTCATTTTTATCAGATTTAATTATAAAGTATGCAAGCAGTAAGCACAACAATAATAAGTCTTGGGATATTGCTTATGACATAAAAAATCTTTTAGATATAATTTGGGACGAGAACAATTACAAGTATGTGGGTGATAAAACAATTGATGTTGATTCTTTCAAAAATTTAGAAAAAACACTGTCTTTAACATTAAAACAAAATAGAAAAAAAATAGAAAAACTTTCTTTAAAAATTGAAAATCAGATATCTGGTATTGATCAATCGTATTTCTCATATGGAACTTTACCTAAATTTTTACATCAGACTCAGTCTTTAGATTTAAAAAAAATTAAAACAGAACAAGTTTTAAAAAGGCTTGAAAATAATACAATTCTAAAAAAAGAGAATTCTATCAGATGAAAGTTTAGAATTAATATCTAAGATCAAGCCCGATATTATTGATATGATTTTATTAGTTAATAGGCAAAAAACATATAATAATCTTAACGATAATCTCTATTTAAATTATCTTGTTTACAACATAGTTAATTATTCTAAAAAATTTCAAAAGGAAAATAATCTTCTCTTGATTTCTGATTTTAATTCTCTAATTAGCGAAAACATATCTGATCATCCAGCACCTTTTATTTATGAGAAAATAGGCACTAAGTATAACAATTATTTTATTGATGAATTTCAAGATACTTCAGAATTACAATGGAAAAACTTAGTTCCCCTTGCCTCACACTCCATCACAAACGAGGAGCTAAATGATGAGGGGGGAAATCTTTTTTTGGTTGGAGACCCCAAGCAATCAATATACAGGTTTAGAGGCGCTAAACCAGAAACTTTTACAAACTTAAAAAGTATAAATCCTTTCTTTATAAAGCCTGAATTAAGTAGTCTAGCCACAAACTACCGGAGTTACAGTAAAATAGTTGATTTCAATAATAAGTTTTTTAAATCCATTTCTAAACTAATAAGAGCTGATATTATTGACTATAATTATAGGGAACATGAACAAAATTTTTTAGATCAAAAAAAAGGGGGATATCTTTCTTTTCATTTTATAGATTCTGTTGAAAAAGATTATGATGATAAATCATCAAAAAAGTTACTAAAGATCATCAAAGAAAAAGAAAAGCAAGGATTTAATTTAAGCGATATAGCTATTCTATGTAGAAATAACCAACAGTGCAATTTAGTGTCCACTTATCTAATTGAAAATGATATTAAAGTTAATTCAGAAGAGCTATTAGCTTTATCTTCTTCCANTGAGGTAATTTTTATAATAGATTTTNTAAGACTACTTTATAATAAAAATGATTTAAATGCTAAGAAGAATATATTAAAATTCATCAGCCTCAATGATAATAATAAAAATAAATATGATTTCATATTTAAATACATGTCTAAGTCAGTCGATGAAATCTTTGATACTCTGCTAAGTTTAGATTATCTAACAACTTCAAAGCTTGAATTGTATTTAGCGTGTGAAAAATTAATATCAACTGTGGAATTTTTAAATCAAGCAGAAATGCAGGTCTACTTTCTTTTAGACGAGATCTATAATTTTTGTTATAACAAAAAATCAAATTCAGAGTCGTTTCTAGATTACTGGGAAACTAAAAAGAAAAAGTTAAAGGTAAATTTAATTGAGGAAACTAATGCCGTAAAAGTTTTAACTATACATAAATCCAAAGGTTTGGAGTTCCCTATAGTTATTTTGCCGTATTTTGACTTTAAGCTAACAAAGCCAGATAATAAAATTTGGGTTAATTTTTCTGAGAAAAANATTGATGGAAATTTCTTATTAAATTATAATGATAGTTTAAAGTTTTTCAATAATGATTTTGCTAAAAGAATGCACCTTTATAATGATCAAATGACTTTAGATAATATAAATGTCATGTACGTTTCTTTATCAAGAGCTATTTTAGAAAATCATGTTATTTGTCAAGAAAAAAATATTGACGCAGAAAAAACTTCAGGCACATTACTTNGATCATATTTTTCTACAAGCTCTTCAAAATCAAAAACTTTTTATGAGATAGGAACATCCAAACTAAAAACTGATTTTTCATCTAAAAAATTAAAAACACTCGACTTGATCAACACAAAAATTAATAAAAATCATAAGGGTTTTAACAATTATTACAAATCTGATAAGAGGCTATCCTCAAGCTTTGGTAATATATTTCACAATATAATGTCTGAAATAGAGTACGAGCACCAGTCAGATTATGTGATAAATGATTATCATAACAGAGGAATTATTGATAATAATGATAAAAAAAGAATTATAAATTACATTGATTTAATAATGAACCATGATNCCTTNAAAATGTTTTTTTCAAAAGAAAATNTTGTTTATAATGAAAGAGAAATCTTTATTCCACCTGATATAGTAATAATCCCTGATAAAATTGTTTTTAAATCTGATAGTGAAGTTTATATTTTAGACTATAAAACTGGAGAAAAAAATAAAGATCATGAAAAACAGCTAAGAAGTTATTCAAGCGCATTAAAAAAAGCTAATTACAGAGTAAAAGGAGCTTTTTTAGTGTATATATCAAATAAAATAGAAGTCNTAAAAATAGACGATTAATTGATATTTTAATACTTTAAAATACTTAATCCTTCCTATATAAAAATCAAATAATTGGAGATATTTTAATGAAAATCATTAAGTTTGTGGTTATATCAAACAATAATTTATACTAACATGAAAAACTTTGTGAAAATATTTTTTGTTTTTACTCTTGCATTGTTCACTACCCAAAGTTGGACTCAAGATAAAAATAACCCATGGCAATTTAGCTTTGGTGTAAGCGCATTGAATTTTAATGGAACAAACTATACAAGCCCTTCNGCTTCAATAGATTTAGGTCCAAGCTTATTTAATGAATATTTTAACGTAACGGATCACTGGAATGTGCAATCTTCGTTTAGTACTGTTACTTTGACAAGATATGCAGAAAATGGATATTCTATAGGGTTCAGGGCTTCGGTTAATAAATTTTCAAAATTGGGGGATACTTCTATTACTCCAAAAACAATCATTACTGGAGACCTTGTACTAACAAAAACCTTAAGCGCACTAACTTTTTGTAGCCTCGAGCCATATATTGAGTTAGGAGCGGGTCAGTCATTTGTTGGAGGAGATAATGATTATCATTTGAATGCTGGAGCAGGTGTTTCATATGCAGTAAGCGATAAAGTGCATCTAAAACTCAATACAATATATCGACATAACAAAAAAAACAATGGAATTGTAAGTTATGTTCCTGATATAATCCCACATTTCCAACACAATTTGTCTGTTGCGATAAATTTTGGAGGAAAAGATACTGACAAAGATGGTGTTTATGATAGACATGATGATTGCCCATCAGTTCCTGGCTTACCTGAATTTAACGGTTGTCCAGATGATGATGGTGATGGAATTGAAAATAGTAAAGATGCATGCCCTAATGCAGCTGGATTGTTAGAGTTTAATGGATGTCCTGATTCAGACGGTGATGGTATTGCAGATCCAAACGATGCTTGCCCTGATGTTGCAGGTTTAGCTAAGTTCAATGGTTGTCCTGATTCAGATGGTGATGGAATTGAAGATGGAAAAGATGCATGTCCTGATGCTGCCGGTCCAAGAAAGTTCAATGGATGTCCTGACTCAGATGGAGATGGTATAGCAGATCCTGAGGATAAATGTCCTAACGAGGCAGGTCCATCAGACAATGCTGGTTGTCCAAACCCAACTGCTGAGGCTATTGAAAAACTTAATGAGTTAGGTGCAGTAGTTCAATTTGAATTTAATAAATCAAACTTAAGAGATGATGCTATTGAACTGTTATTAAGCGTTTATGAAATAATGGCTAAATACGGAAATACTAACTTTTTAATTGAAGGCCATACTGATTCTTCTGGTCCAAAAGCATTTAACAAAAAGCTTTCTCTTGAAAGAGCTGAAAATGTTAAATCTCATTTAGTTAGCAAAGGAGTTGAAGGAGATAGATTATCAACTGCTGGTTTTGGAGAAGACAATCCAAAAGAGTCTAATAATACTAGAAAAGGACGAATAGCTAACAGAAGAGTTGAATTTAAAGTAGTTGAATAGACTAACTTAGAATTTTAAATTAAAAAAGCGCCTTTAACCAGGGCGCTTTTTTTATTTTTAATATCATGAAATTATTCTTTGAACAAGTTCTGGATGAAGCATTTGAAAATATACAACTAGAAAAAACATATTTTGTAATTCCAAATCAAAGNTCAAAAATATTTCTNAAGAAACAGATATTAAAAAAAATCTCATCTGTTTCCATATCCCCAAATATTTTAAGTATAGATGACTTTATTGAAAANATTGCAGATGTAAAAGAGTCACCTAGAACAAATCAGCTTTTTTATTTGTATGAAAGCTATATGAAAGTTTCTAAAAAAGTAGACTTCGAGTCTTATTCTTTGTTCAGAAATTGGGCAAATACTCTATTAAAGGACATTAACGATATTGATATGGGAATGGTAGATTATAAGGATGTTCTTAAAGATCTTTATGAGATACATAAACTGGAATCTATTACAAACGAGGAGACAGAGAAAAAACTTGCCTTTTGGAGTATGCTTTCTAAAATAGTTGAATCCTTTAAATCTAATCTTATTGAAAGCAACACTTATTCAAAGGGTTTGTGTCACATTTATGCTAAAGAAAACATTGATATTTTTTCAAACGCTAACAAGGACTTTTCTTTTTTATTCCTAGGTCTAAATTCACTATCAAACAATGAACAATTTATTATTAATTATTTATTNGAAAANAATAAAGCTCAAATATACTGGGATTGTGATGAATCTTTTATAAAAAATCCAGAGCATGAAGCAGGATATTTTTTCAGAAAATATATGTATGAGTGGGATTATTACAAGACAAATAAATTTAATTGGGAGCAAAACTTAGTTACAAGCTCTAAAAATATTTCTGTTTATGAAACAACTAAGCAGATAGCTCAAGTCAAAACCGCAGCGAATATTATTAATAAAATATCATTAGATAATCTCAATAAAAAAACAGCAATTGTTCTTCCAAATCAAGAGCTTCTAAAACCCCTTTTAAACTCCATCCCTGCATCAATTGAAAACTTAAGTTTATCTATTTCGAATCCATTGATAAACATGGAGCTGTCTAAATTTTCTATCAATTTTTTTGATATGTATGCTAGAGCAAAGAGTAAAAGCTTTTATTACAAAGATGTTTTAGTCCTTTTATCAAATAGCTTTTTAAGAACAGTAAATGAAAAGGAATTAAAAATATTTGAAACAATTAGACAGGATATTGTTGTTAAAAACATGGTTTATGTTAGTTCAAGCTACATTTTAAGTAAGCTGAAAAACAAAGAAACTAAAAAGTTATTCAATTGCTCAGAAGATAATATAATNAATGTTTTAAATGAGTGTATTGAAATTTTTGAATTGAAAATAAAGGAAAACAGCTTCTTAGAACAGTCATCTAAAATTAAATCCATACTTCAAATAATAAAAAACTTCAACGTAAAGTATAGTTTTAAAATTAGTTTTGATTCACTAAAAGATTTTTTCTTTGACATAATTAAAAATCAAAGTATTAGCTACTATGGTGATCCTAGTCACAATTTTCATATTCTAGGATTGTTAGAGTCAAGAGGGATGGATTTTGAAAATGTGATTATTTGCTCAGCAAATGAGGGAATATTACCATCAAATAACTTTCATAATTCATTAATCCCATTTGATTTAAGAAAGAAGTATAATTTAACAACTATCATAGATGACGATGCAAGAGTAAGTTATGATTTTTACCACCTTCTTTTAAGAGCATCCAATATTCATTTAATTTATAATTCTGTTTCTGAAGGTATTGATACCGGAGAAAAAAGTAGATATATACAACAATTAGAATTATTGAATTATAAAAATCATAATATAAAACAAATTATTTCTCAGTATCCTTTTAATTCAAATAAAACTAACCCTGAAGTTTTTGAAAAAACTGATTCTCTAATATCAAGATTAAAAGAGCTNGCTGATTCTGGCTTTTCACCATCTTCATTAAATAGATATATAGATAATCCTATCAATTTTTTTGATGAATATGTATTGGGTGTAAAGTCTAATGATGAGGTTAATGAATTTCCAGAATCTAGAGGAATAGGAATTATCTTTCATAACAC
>FUFK010043021.1_pt1 | contig 28493 bp, 50 predicted proteins | sample 1021851 | NCBI WGS metagenome assembly FUFK01 (sample SAMEA51879418, study PRJEB19060) | metagenome
CAATAATTGATGCACTTTTATGCACATTGAAAAAATCGAAAATTGCGAGGATTCGACTCACAAGCCTTTTAGAATAAATGAATACCTAGGTATCAAATCAAAATCGGACGCCGTATAGAGAGCGAGAGAGTCCTTAAAATAGAAATGAGATTCAGTCTCATTCGTTGATTATCAACAACTTACAACTTTAGTGTGCATAAATGTGCAATGAATATTTAAAAAAGTTTCATTTTATCACATACTCGATTCAGAAATGGTTATTTAGAAATATCGGTTTCTATGATACTATATAGGCGTTCTTTAATTAGAGCATCGTTCTTTAACATCATTTTAAATACTGGCTTGCGGTTCACACCGTGGGGCGTGCGGATTCTAAGAAGTGCCGATTGTGGCTCGGGGTTCCAACCGCCTCAAAGTTAAGTTTAAAATGCGTTCTTTGACAGTCTTTTCCCTCTAATGAATCCGAGACTCTATGTTAGAATATTTCATAGATAAGCGGAGTTTTAACCGCCTTCAAGAAGCGGTTACAGCCTAAGGGCTGGCGGTGGCAAACGATACATAATAGAAGCGGAAAAAATACCATATAGCGGTTTTAACTAAAATTGACCAGACAACGCTCCGAGAAGCAAATGGAAGAGGCTCTAAGCCTCGTAGATATACTGATTAAGGAAGCCCCTTAAGTGATGCCTAAACCGCAAATGAGAAAATTTGAAACTGACACTTTTAGATTTTCAAAAGCTCGCAAGTAAGAGTCTTTAGACCACCGAAAGCGAGCGTCTAAACTAGCCGAGGAAGGTCTCAAGCCCTTGTAAATAGTGAGAGGACAAACTAACCAAAACAAAGGAAAAAATTATATATGAATATATTAGAAGATTATAAATTCTATTCTGAACAAGAAAACCACATTTCAAAATGTGCCTATTCAAATCCTACAATTAGAGTCAAATGTTTTACTGATTTAAAAGAGGATATTGAAGAATATATGAAAATGAATTCAACAAAAATCAAGGCAACTTACAATGCCACAAAGAGATTTAAATCCTTACTTAATATACTTAATACAAATATTAAAGCTAATCAAAAAATTCTTGATTGGCACGAAGCTCAAGCTTGAACTTGAAACAAAATTAACCAAAACAAAGAAAATTATGGCAATGCAAAAAGAGTTCCAAGGAACTATAAACCAAAATGAAATAAACAAGATGTCATTAAAGCAATTAAGGCTAATTAATGATATTTTAGACGGCAAATTGACAGAGGAACAGAAAGCAAAAAGAGTAAAAGAACTGTTTCCAAATCTAATAAAAGGAACGGCAAAGCCTTTAAACAAATAATCTAAACAAAGGAAAAAAATGACAGAAACATTAGAAACTAAAGAGCAAATACAAGCGTTCAAACTGTTCGGTTTGTGGCGTTTTTTGAAATTAGAAATAGAAACAGATTTAAAAATGTCTCGCTATGGCTCAGCCTATAAAGAGATAAAAAACCTTACCAACTGGAAAGGCTCTAAAAAGAAAATATACACAATATTAAGCCAATATCTTGCTTGCTTAGAAGTTATTACTTGGAAGCAAATGAGAGAGGCGAGAGACTTTGTCGGAAAAGATTACTTTAATTCAGTAAGATTGGAAGATTTTGTAGAAATAGTATAACCAAAACAAAGGAAAAAATATGAATTACCATCAATTAAAAGCAAAACATCAGAAAGGCTATGACGAGCTTTCTAAAACTCAAGGCGTGTTTTACGCCTTTTCAGACAATCAATTCAAGGAAGGATTGAAAAAATTAGGACTAACTGAAGAAACTGCAAAAGGTAAAATTACCAGTATCGGAAGCGGTGGCTTTATGTTAAGCGACAAGGTTCAATCGATGGTTGATTACAGCGAAAAAACCTATAATGAAATGCAAGAGGCTTATAAAGACGACGAGTTTTTACTTGAGGCTCTAACATATGAATTATGCAACCACGAATATTGCATTACTGGAGACTCTAGAGACGCNTTNNANGCGTTAGGACTTGAGGCNAAAGACATACCTCAAGAGGTATTCAGAAAAGCAAGAATCGAAGCAACTAAGGACTTTTAAACATAACCAAAGGAAACAAAAATGATACACGAAAAAGTAAAAAATATTACATACAAAAAAGACGATAGCGGAATTGAATTCGAGACAATCGAGATACCGCTTCGACACGATATGACCGCAAGGTTGGAAGTCTGGTTCGAGCTAGATTACGACCGCCTTATCGCAAGGCAAGATGGAGCTTGGGTCTTCATTGATTACAAGGATAACACTTATGAATTAACAGAGTATGAAGTTCATATGGGTTATCCATACGATGAAGAGTGGAATGAAGATACACCGAATCGCAAGTTACCAAGACACAGAGATGGAGACTACCATACATCGTGGTTCAAAAAGCTCGAAGCAAATCTCGACTACTTAACCAACAAAGCGAACGAAGCATTCGGCTTCTAGAATTTATCACACAGTACCACTTAGCCTTGCCTAGAGAGGCTTATCTTCGGATACTCTAGGTCATACCCTCGAATTGTACTCACAAGTGATAGTGGGGAGAGGGGAGAGGCTAAGAAAGGTACAATATTTTAACACTAACAAAAGGAAACAATATGATAAATAGATACTATAAAACAATTAGTCCAAGTTTAGCCAAAAAGAGAATAGCTAAACTTGTCGAGGCAGAGCGTGATGCTTGGTCAGAATACAAGGAAGCAGAAGAACTAGATTGTAAGGTTCTAACTGATAGTCGCTTAACTAAGTGGCTCGGATATAGACATTCTTTAGAAGCTATGGGAATAGTTCAAATAGATTTACTTGAGGACTAACCAATAACCAAAGAAAAAATATGAATACATTATATATAAAAACTTACACAGAAAATGATTTCTTTAGGGGCAAGGTGTGGGTGTGCCAACCAACTCAAACGCCTTGGTCTAATAAGTTACAAAGACCAAGCTACGAAGGCGGAGGAAGTGGGGAAACAGAGAGCGAAGCGATCGCCAACTGTTTTGCTAAGTACAAAGACACCTATGGAACATTTCACAAGGTCTCTAGGAAAGGGAGACTTTGCTAACCACAACCAAAGGAAAAATTATGACAAAAGAAGAAATACAAAAATTCAGAAAGTGGGTAAACCTTTGCCTATCTCAAAGACATTATATGCACAACTTTCACGAAGCCTTCGAAGACTATCTTGAGAGGGACGAAGAAAAGAAAACCAAGATGCAATTAATCTTGGAGTGCGTAATGATCAGATGTTGCCAATCCGAAGCGTTGCTTGAGGAAATGACAACAGACCTATCAATGATCTTACCTCGACTTGAGAACAGATGTAACGCTTTCAAGCGAGACTTTGGAGACATTGGAGAGTCTAATATTAAGAGCTTACTATACGATGAAGACGATGGTAGTGATGACTACGATGCAGATGTCGAAGCAGAGAGAAGATATTTTAACACAGAAAGATAACTATGCACTTATGCACATCAAACACTTAATCAAAGAAGCGATAGAAAAAGGTGTGCCGATTAAGGACTACATAAAAAGTCTTGACTCAAGCCACCGATACTATCCAATAATAAACAGAAAGAATACTTATGAGAGACCTAACAGAATACATAGACCGACTTTGTGAAGACAATTATGGTCATACAAACTGGGCGTTTGTCGATTCCTTAACAGAAGATGAACTCAAAGACCCAAACATAGCTGAGAACGATGGCAAAATCGTTTTCTACAAAACAGATATAGAAGAATAAATATGAAATACAAAAATGGAAAAATTATGAAACAATCACAGAAACAAAAGTTCCGAAAGGAACTAACCAAGTTCATTAAGAACTACGAGACTAGACCTAACTATGCTGACGCTGTAAGTCGTGTACAAGGTCTTGCTGAATGGTATCGAGACCTAGACCGCCAAAATCTAACTGAAGAAGTTATAGACGCAATGGCTCGTGACTACGACAATCAAACTATCTCAGAGGGTAGAATCTATGTAACTACTAATCCTAACTATAAAGAATAAAATGATCCCAATAAAACCAAAAATGAAAGGCTATCACGCCGAAATATCAATTACCTTTTCCGAAGTCGGAGAAGCCGAAACTAAAGAAAAAGCAATCCAATTAATCAAGGATAATTTCTATGAAGAATACGGATTGCATTTAACTGACGATGAAATAAAAATTGAATTACATAACCAAGAATAATATGAAAGAAAATATATTAAAAGACATATCAACCGAAGAACTGGAAGCTGAACTACACGAACTTAAAGTTGTAGGCAACTATGGTTCTTACGAGTTTTATCGAGTACGAATTATCGAAGATGAACTAGCAAGCAGAAAGGGATATAATTAATATGAATAAATATAAAGTAGAATGGAAAGAGTTAGTCACTTACTCAGTTGAAGTTGAGGCTGGTGATAGATACGAAGCAATTGATATATCTCAATGTGACTATGGTCACGATGACGAAGTCAATTGTGAATACTACGATGGAACAATGAAAGTAGAAAGGATAGACTAAGCAAAATTATGGAATACATAAACGAAAAAGATATGAAATACTTAGAGGAAGATGTTGAAAATCTTATTCTAAGTTGGCTCAAGGACGAGGAAGTCGTAGAAAGCATCACGTCCTTTCAAGAGGAATCTAAGAAGGTCGCTAAGATAATCGCCGAAATGATACCTAGATGGAACAATTTCGCCGAGGAGTACAGAGATGAGACCGAAGAGTACGATAACTCTGATTATGAATACGAAGTGAAGGCTGGTAAATGAAAAAATCAGAAAAGAATATCGCTATCCTTCAAGGTATCCTCATTGGATTAACTAATGGATTCCTAATATTCTTAGGAGTTATGATTGCCTTCTCTTTGATAGGTCTAATCCAGTAGACACACCTATCCTTAAAAGCCACAAGCCACATATGCAACTCATTCGAAACGCACTTGATCCACATCACATACAACGCACGCATCTCAACGAGATGAATTGTGCTTTCCGTTGCGACTTTCGCTACGCTAATTGGGGTAGATTCGATGTCTTACTGTATCGAAGTTACCTAATTATACTCAATCTTAAAATGCGTGTCAAGCACAAAGTATTGGCACTTAATCTAACCTATTGATAATCAAATGAATAAAAATACCACACACGCCGAAAATGAACCAGTCTTAACTGAGTTCATTGTAACCGAGACTTACTACATCAAAGCTAGGACTCGTGATGAAGCCTACCAGATGGTAGCAGATAATGATTTCCAATACGGAATCAATAAACATAATGTAAACATAGAAGTAAATTTTTAATATGAAAATAGGAATAAATATATTTGAAGAAATAAAAAAACAAGTCAGAGACAACAATATGAGCGAAGAGTTCGTGGAGTTAGTCATTGAACGCATAGATAACGATAGTTATTTGTGGGAACAGATTCAAGAAGCTATCGAATATGCTATTGAAGCTGAATCAGATTACGCTAAATCAATCAAAGAATAATTTATGAAAGAAGATAATACAATACAATTCTACATCTATCCCGATGGATTCGCAGATTCTATGGGGTCAGATGAACTCGTCCTAGTCCGTAACAAGCTAGGTTCTGTGGACTCCAAGTTCGTATCGGACTTAGTACAAGGTGACTACTACTGCAAACGCATACCAGCACCTTTGCCACCAAGGAACGCCGAAGATGTACTCGACTACATCTACGAAAAGAAGCTATCATTTAATTGGTTACAACTAGATGCTGGGAGAGGCGAAGGTTGGACCTATCTTCTTGAGATCGTAGAGAAGAACGGAAACATACTAGCACAAGTAGGTTGCGAAGATAAATGTATTCGTAAAGCCGTTGAACCCTTAATGGATATGGAGGAACTATAATGGCTTACAGTGAATCAAAAAACAATATAACACAACAAGACCCATCTACTTATTCTGGTGATACTCAATCTAAGTTCGTTGAAGATTGGGAAGCCAACATAGAAAGGATCGAACGCAATCGTAAGATAATGCGAGAAGGTGCTGAAGCCGTAAAGATATATAAGAATCTTGGGCTGATCGCAACCGAAGGATATAATATCCGTAAGGTCGATATAATCCCATAGCCACTACTATTTACTTGACAAGTCCTCTCATTCGTGAGAGGGCTTTGTTATGGGAAAAGGAATGCAACCAAAGAAAGGATACAATCAAAAGAAATATGATGAGAATTATGATTCCATTGATTGGTCAAAAACAAGAAAACCAAAGGAGACCAAAAAATAATGGCTCACTTTTATACCTCAAGCAAGAACCCACAGTTCTTAGAAGATGTCACTACGCCACACCAAGCCCTCAAGAAGGGACGAGCGTACCCATCTGTTACTACTGTCCTAGGAATAGTTAAAGACGATTTTCTAGACAGTATTTATACCCCAAGAAAGCTAGTCGATCTAGCAAGAGAACATTCAGATGTTCATTACTCTATCCTCAAGGAATGGGTATACGGATTTAGAGAGCATCCATTTACGGGAGAGATGATCTCAAGTAGTGAGTTCGGTACTGCCGTTCACAAANGAATCGANGATTGGTTGATNGACGGAGAGGGCGAGGCTACTGCTTACGATGATTGGGCGAAACCTTTCATTGATTGGGTAAACGAAGANGGTGTGCAAGTTGTTGACTGCGAGTACATTATATCGGACAGTAGATTTAAGATAGCTGGATCGATTGACTTCATTGGATTAGATAAAGATGAGAAAGTATTTTTGGCGGACTACAAATGCAGAAGNTGTAAGGACGGCAAGGGTAAGTTCTATCCAAANGATTGTAAACAGTTAGCAATCGAGAGCGTAATGCTCGCAAAGAAACTGAAGCTCGATTACTTTCCGAAAGTACGATCAGTCTGCATCGATACAAACACCGCCGAACATTACCACTACGAATGGTCGGACGAAGAATTTAACCACTACTTTGAGTGTGCCAAACTCGCCGCCAAAACATATTGGATGGAAAGAATGTCACCTAAACCTAAAAAGAATAAAAAGAAAAATGGATAACCCAAACCTAGAATACTACGAAGAATTAATACACGCCGAGGACGCTATACAATTTGACGGACTCGATTACGCTATCGTNGGAGTCAGNCACGATGGGTACTACATCTACGATTACGATCGAATGATTGAGTGCTTCATTGAGGACAGTGAAATGACAGAAGAGGAAGCAGTTGAATGGATTGACTACAATGTAATGGGAGTCAACGCCGGTCAAGGATTTATAATAATGTACAGCAACGAGGGCATATGAAAGAAATAGAAGTAACAACAGAGTACAATTTATTTGAAGTTACTATTGAACCCAAGGAAACAAAGGTTCATATTGTAGCAGCTGACTTGGAAGAACTCCAAGACATTTTAGATAACGAAGAGTATAAACGAGATGTAGATGATATAAATCATTGCATTCCACCATTGAATGTAGAGTGGAAAGGTTTCGTTTATATGCAACGCAGATAATTAAAATGAACAAATATGAAATAATTTACAAGCACTTCGATATGCACCCAGATTATCGAGGATACCAAGTAAGGTGGGCAAATGATAAAGCTCAAGCAATCAAATACATCTGTCCCACTAAACCGACCAAAGAAGGTTATGGTACTACCAAGAAGGGAGCAAGGATACAAATCCTCGAAGTGAATGAAATACCTACCTCACAATAAACTCGCCGATTGGAGGAATAAAAATAAGCCAACTAGATGTCCACTTGTTGAGTACAAGACATCAAATTGGGTAGTAGATCACAATCACACCAGTGGCTTTGTAAGGGGTGTCGTATCCTCAGAGGGCAATGTGCTTCTTGGTCGTATAGAAAACGCCTTTAAGAGGCTTTCTCGTGACGCTAAGAAGGCTTCTCTGCCTACAATACTACGCAATATGGCTGACTATCTAGAAAGAGGAGACACAGATGTGTTACACCCAGAGGGTTGCAAGCAACTGTACAAAAGATTTTTTTCACTNNNNAAGNATTTACAGCTTGACATNCTNNTNAAATTTGGCACAAACAGAGACGACATCTCGAAATGTTCCAACGCAAAAGAGAGAACAGATTTATACAAAAAAATACTGAAAGGAAAATATGACTAAAAACATCAGACAAAAACTCCAAGGGATTCAATCATCCCTTAAAGCTCCTAAGGGGCAAACTAATAAGTTCGGCGGATACAAATACAGATCAGCCGAAGATATACTAGAAGCAGTCAAACCATTGCTCAATGAATGGCAGTGCGTTTTGACAGTCCAAGATGAAGTTGTCGAGATCGGCGGACGAGTGTATGTAAAAGCTACAGCTCGCATCTCTGATACTGAACACGATAACTCAGTTGAGACTACCGCTTTTGCTCGTGAAGCAGAAGTAAAGAAAGGTATGGACGAAGCACAGATTACTGGTTCTGCTAGTTCTTACGCTCGTAAGTACGCTCTCAATGGTTTACTTTGTATCGATGATACAAAAGATCCGGACGCTACTAATGACCACGGCAAGTCCCAACCGAAAGCCGTTGCTAAATCTAAGACACCCACCAAGGCAGTCCAAAAGACAGATGCCTTTGATGGACTAATGTAATTTGATATATATATAATTATGAGTAAATACGATAATACGAACAAAGGTGCATTGTTCAAAAATGATAAAGAAAACGAACGTCAACCAGACTTTCGTGGCACTGTAAACGTTGNTGGNACTGACTATCAACTAGCCGCTTGGGTAAAGACAAGCGATAAAGTAGGTAAGTACTTCTCNNTATCTGTATCTGAATCTCAGAAGCAGACTAAGAAAGAAGCAGTAGCAGCTGAAGAAGATCCGTTCTAATGGCTTCTACTTTACCAGACTCTGGAGCNAGAACCGCCTTCGATACGGGGGCGGTTCGAGACTCTATGAAGGGCAAAGGTATGCCCAGTATGATACCCACTTGTGCAATTATGGCTATGGCTAAACGCTTCGAGGACGGAGCTACTAAGTACGGAGCAGATAATTGGNGAAAGGGNATNCCTACNTCNNGGTACTGCGATGCGGCGTATAGACATCTTATGCAATGCAGAGATAATGACACTACCGAAGANCACTTCGGGGCAGTACTTTGGAATATGGCTTGTTGGCTATGGACACTTAAAGCCATTGAAGACAACAAGTTACCACCAGAATTAAATGACATTCAGAATTGAAAAATGGACTTAAATGATATGATAATACTCTATGACTAACAAACTTCTTAACAATCTATATGACGGAGTTGAACTCGCTTTACACCTACAAAACGAGGCAACTGAGAATAAAATTGAAAGCGAAAAAAAGAATCACCTTAGGTACTTAGGACAGTGTCTGAGGGTAATGAAAGAACAAATAGATGATGGAAGAAAACGAATTAAAGATACCGAAGAATGTAGATGCCGAGGAGAGAGTCCTTGCGAAGTGCATTGCGGATGATACTTCAGACTTCTACGACAGTATCGCACACAAGATAAATGCAGATGACTTTTATCTTTATAGACATAACTTAGTTTTTCAAAGTGTCAGTTCACTCGCCAAACGTGGCGAACCCTTAAACGAAATCTCATTGATAGAGGAGCTTAAACGTTCCTCTACCTTTGAGGACGTTGATGGGATGACAATGATTACTACATTGATGGGCAAACAGACATCTACCTTAGATGCCCAGAACTGTGCCAATGTTGTGAAGGAAAAATCAAACCTTCGCAAAATGATTAGAACTTTCAAGGTTGCTCTTGAGAAAGCCGAGGATGAATCAGAGGGGACTGATAGCATCCGTGCAGATGTAGAGAGTAACCTTTTGGACTTAGAGACCACAACTGGTTTTGATATGACCATTGATTCTGCATTGGACGAACTTCAAACAGAGTTTGAACAGCAGTTATCCGGCGAATGGACAGAGGACGTAATCAAGACCCACATCCCACACCTAGACGAGAAGCTAGGTAACGGAGGTATCGGTGCCGGCGAAGTTGTGGTTATCTCTGCTCCTACATCTTGCGGTAAATCCCAGTTAGCTCTCAATATTGTAGCTCGATCAGCCTTCAAAGATGGCGTAGGATGCGGCGTATTTAGCCTAGAAATGCCTAGAAAGCAAGTACTGAAGAGAATACTCACAGCGAAGTCTCAAGCCAATCTACGGCAAATTAAGGAGCGTGTAATCACTACAGATAGAATGGAAAAAGTACGCCAAGGATGCGAGAGCCTCAAGGGTATGCCTATCTATACAGTACATAGTATAAAGAACATTGGAGAGCTTTGCTCGCACGCTAGAACTATGGTACGCAGATACGGCGTAAAACTTTTAGTAATAGATTATCTACAACTTATCCCATTCAGTACAAGCAATCAAAGTAAGAACGATGCTATCGCTAACATCTCTCATACTATCAAGCAACTAGCTCTTGAGCTAGAGGTAGGAGTTCTACTCCTTTCTCAAGTAAACCGAGAGGGTGCTCGCCGAGAAGGCGGTCTAGCTATCTACGATCTAAAGGATTCTGGTGACATTGAGAATGATGCAGATGTTATTATTCTTATGTGGGCAGAAAATGATGACGTTGAAGCATCAAAAAGACTTGACGGATTGGGATCGTATATCAGTATGAAATACAACGTAGCAAAGAACAGAGAAGGAGAAAGAGACGTGAAAGGTAAGTTCAAGTTCTACACTAGCCGAGGTATATTTGTCTAAACTTTGATGTAGGTAGTCCGCCTATTAAGACGGTGGTGGGTTCAATCATATTCCCTTTCGCCGCCTACATCTAGACTTTATGAAAGATAAAGAAAGAGCAGTCGCAAGAGGACTGGAAAAACTCTACCCCCAACTGGGAACTCTGGAAGAACCAGAAGACCAGTTTAGCCCATTCGATTTCGAGTGCGACAAATACATTATCGAAGTGAAGTGCAGATCTCAAGCTTGGGATCCGTGGTTCATTGAAGCCATCAAGTACAACTCCAATATGGAGATAGCAAAAAATCGCAAAAAGGATTTTATTTTCTTGACGGAAGTAAACAAAACTGTTTATCTTTACAACATCAGCAAATTAACTAGAAAGGATTATGATTTCAAATGGACTACGAAACTATTACCGAACTCCACAGAGTTCACAAAACAAGGGAAGTCGGAGAAGCCAATAGGGTACCTCTCGGCAAAGGACGCAACTATTTTACACTTATGAGATTACATATATTCAAGGTTCCCGAAATATATATTCTACCTTCTATCTTCGTAGAAGTGGATGGACTCAAAGGGGACAGAATAATTTGGCTATCAGTAGGGTTCTTGAACTTTACACTAAGCCTACAAATAACTAAAAGCTAATGAACGAAAACATTGAGAGACTACACACTAGGATCAACCTCATCCGTGAGGAATCCAGAACTATCTCTTATCGTATAGAGGCTCTTGAAGAACGCCGAAAGGAGTTACAAGAGCAAAAGAAACAACTCAAAGAATTACTTTCTAATATGTCTTAGCAGTTAGGTTTATTGTTAACCATTATCTACTAGCCCTCACCGTTTTATTTGTTTTCCGGTGGGGGCTTTTTTTATTCGTACAAACTCTTTAGGTTTATACCGTTACGAACAGCTCTTATGCCGGAGCGATTAATCTTACCTTGATCAAAGTCTTGTTGAAGCATTTCCAGTACCATACTTGGAGGTAGCTCTGACCCAATATTAATATATCTTTGAATCTTCTCCGATCTGGTTTTGCCGGCTACGTTAGATGATATAGAGTAATCTGGTATTTGACCCATCATAAGCATATCTAGCTCTGATGCTCTTAATCCAAGTTTAATCAAAGCCTTGTTCCTTATGAGCTCATCACTGATACCTAAGGTTCTATAATTATTAATGTGATTCAGTGCCTTGTCTAATTTTTGCCTATACAATCTATTAGCTTCATCGTATTCTTTTTTCAAATCCACCCTTTTACCATCAATTGCATCCGATGTAGCAGCTACATAATTGTCTCTTATTAAATCCAAATCTTGTTTGATTGAGTTCATCTTAAATGAAGACCCTTTCTCGAAGCTAGTGATTTGTCTTCTCAATCCCAGTACAGTTTCAACTGTATTAGCAGTTACACTCTTATCCTTTCCGTATTCACCCTCTGAAATCTTCTTGATTAAACTTGGCGTAAATGCTTCGTAAGAATATCTACCAGCCATATCTAAATAATTTTCTAATCCTTCTTTAGCAGTAATTTTATCACCAGTTCTTAAATCTCTGTTGCTAAATGCTTCTGTGATTAATCTAAGGTTGATTGTTTGCCCTAATCCCTCACCCTTAAGTTTACTAATTGTCGCTTTAACAGCATTAGTTACAACCTCCTCAGCGTCATCACCTCTCATAGCGGCGTTAACTATTTCCATTAAATCAGTTGCTGGAATCTGGTAGGATGTATTTACTTCAGCGTACTTATCCTCTCCGATCTTTTGTATCAACATAGGATTGAATTCATTCCAATCAGCTGATATAGACTCTCTGTAAGCTTTTTGTTCCTCATCATCCATACCATTCACTCTGTTCCATATTGGAGGACCAAATGCACCTACTGCACCTAAGTATACAGCTATATTAGTGTACTTTTTAGCACCCTCCATAAATAAAGCTCTCTGGTTAAACTCTAGTCCGTACCTATCTCCAATTTCTTTAGAGAACTTACCGCTCATAAGATTCTTAGCCATAGCGATCTGATTGTACTTAGTTCTGAATTGCTCAGATATATATGCTCCGAACTCATTAAGGAAACCGTACCTAGAAAGAGATCTAAATAAAGGAGATATTCTACCGTAATTAGAGAACTGAGAGTTTGTTATTTCAGCCGCAAGTTTTTCCACCATATATTCGGCGGCTTCTTCTCTGATTGCTTCATCGGATGCCTTCTTGCCTAGTTTAGCTCTAGCAAAACGGAGAGCCTCTGGATCTCTACCCATTCGTAGGACTGATTCCTTAGATGCTTGTCTTCGTATAAAGTTTTTGTAGTGATCAAAAATAATTAATCTCTGCGTAGTATCGAATACATTATACCCTTTACCAAATCTAGATTGAAATTTTTGTAGTGATTTAAAATCAATACCATTCTTAATAGCTTCAGCTACATCACCAGCAAATACACCTTTATCCATTAACTGAAGTTCTTTCAGTCTATTCATTCTAGCTAAGTTTGGCTTTCCACCTTTAGTAAGCCCAAACATATCGGAAACGAATTTAGTTCCATTTGATGTAGTATTAAAATCATTTAGTGCAAACTCATATCTTTTCGGATTAAAGGACTTAAATGGATTAACTCCTAAAGCTAACATATCCATATTATTACTTATGAACTGCGAAGGATAATTCAATGGGCTAAGTACAACTGCCGAAAATTTAGTCAAACCAGTTGATGTGCCAATAAGTTTACCTAATGTTCTATCAATTATATTACCTCCCTTGATTCCATATCCATAATCTTGGGAAATGGCTACATTAAGTGCTCTCTGTATATCTTTGTGTACGTAAAGTATTTGACCTTGGGAATTAACTTGATTATCAGTCTTTCCACCTAACCTAAGTGGTACGTAATCAGAGTTAAGTCTTTGAGTTGAAGCTAGATTTGATTGAATTAAATTTGTTTTTATATTAGCGTCACCAATCTCTCTTGCAGCGTACCTACCTAATCCTCTTATGGTAGCCTCTATCTTTTCGCCGGGTCTAGTGTATATACCTAAGTATTCTTGTAGCTCTTTTGGCAATTCATCTTTTTCTTTTAAGAAGTTTTTATTTGCACTCAAGAATTTAAATCCATCCACAGAAAGCTGTTGGTATATACTCTGTTTTGATTTTCCGTATTTTAATCCGTCTAGGTTTGCTAAGAACTGCTCAATCTCTTCATCTGTTTTTCCAGCCTTCTTNAATGAATTTATTAAATCATTCCTAGCTTTTTCTGATGGTTGATAATCAGCATCTTCAAAGAACTTATATGTTGTCCTTTTGTATCCTCCACTTCTTATACTGTCCTCAATGGCTTTACGGCGTAGTGAATCTAAATTAATATGTCCAGCTGCGTCTAGGTCTAATAAATCTTTTTGTGCTTTTTCTTGTAAAGCTCTAGCATCCATTAATGTTTGTTTAAGATCAGATACTTCATCTATTAGTTCATCTGTTTCACCTCTAATAAATTTATCAATCGAGTCCTTACCTTCGTTTGACGCTTTGGTGTAAATATTATCAACAATTTTACCAGCTGTCATCGCTGAGTCCGCGGCTGCCTCAAACTTTGATTGAGCTTCTCTTATGGCTTCTGATGTTCCTCGACCTAAAACCTTAGTAGGTATTATATAGGAGTTTACGGAATCCATTAATCGTTTACCTACCGTTCTTGGGTCTCCTCCAGTAACACCATCCACTACATTTACTGCATCTACGTCTCCTTTTTTGTATAGTTCATCGACTTCATCTTGGGTTTTACCAGAAAGTTTTTTAGCGTAGCTACTAGCTAGTGCATCACTGGCGGCACCTAGTCCTATATTTAGGGCTCCACCAGTTGCGGAGGCAACTAGCAATCTATCCATATCTATTTCGCCTTCATCAATTAACTGCTGAGTAGCTGATGCTGTAGCACCAACTGCGGCACCAGTACCACCTCTGATAGCTAACTTAGGTAACAGCTTTGCACCTTTGGCTACTTTACCAAATGGCGGCAATGTATTTAATAAAGTATCGCCAGCTACACGACCCCAACTGTACTCGTCTCTACCCTCGATTCTTTGAGCTGCTAGTGAACCAGTTACACCTCCGATTAATGCACCAGCACCGTAACCAATTGCTGCACCTAATGGACCACCAACAAGGAAACCGGCTGTAGTCAATCCGTACTTCAAGCCTTCGCCTAATGCTACTTCAGCAACAAGACCTTTTCCTATAGTACCAAGAGATGGTTCTTCTTTTACTTCATCTAGGAATGTAATCTTACTAGTACTAGGTTTTTCCTCATCTAGAAAAGTAATTTTACTAGCTTTTGGTTCTCCCTCGACTTCATCTAAGAATCGAATAGCCATAATAAAAGATTAAGTGATTGCTGGTCTACCACCTATTGTAATGGGAACGCCAGAATCCACGTTATTAGTTCTGACATATTCTTCAGCCTCTTCTAATGTGTCAAACTCTGTCTTAATACCACTTCCCATAAATTTTTCCGGAATACGACCTTTTGCAAGCAATGCTTCTTTAGCCGCATTTGTTAAGTTACCTTGAGCATCTCTAAATGGAATACCGACTTGTAAAAATCTTGATTCAATATCTGCTAAATCTTTTTCTAGAGTAGTAGGCTTAGGGGTTTGTCGAGATTCAGTCAGTGCTTCTGTAGCAGCAATCTCGGCTTCTGATTTTCTCTCCTTCATTTGTTGCTCTTTCATAGCGTTTTTAGCAAACGCTTCTACTGCAGAACCTTTCATTCCACCTTGTCTAGCTAATGCTCTGTAATCAGCCATTGTCATTCCGCCGGCATCTCCCATAGGGATTCCTAATCTTTCTCTTCTTCTTGCTGCTTCATCAAGTTCCAACTCAGCTTCTCTTCTAGCTGAAGCTCTATCAAATGCAGCTTTTGATTCGGCTTCTTTTACTGGGTCTCTTAAGAATGGCTCAAGCATTCTGCTGGCTATACGAGCTCTTTCGTCAGCTGATACACCTTGCTCTTCAAGACCTTTTAAGTACTCAGTATGGATCTCAATAGGAGACTTCGGTCGAGTAGGAACTACTCCTTCTGGGGCAGTAGCCATTTGTCCTTGCTCTTGAGATGGGTCTTGCATTGCTTGATCTGTTACCAATGCACCAGCTAGTCCCAATGTAGCTAATGACGGAATGATTCCTCCTCCAGTCTTAGGGGTTGTTGTAGCTAAAGGATTTACTACAGTACCCTCAACTCTTTTTGGTCCAGTACCTCTTACAAAAGTAGATGGTGGTGTGGTTACAGTTTCTGGAAGTTGGTTTCCGCCGAATACACGGGGTTGCTGACCACCTCTTAATACTGGCAATTGTTTTGGTGGCGTAGATGTACCGAATCTAGATAACTTTTGTAATCCACCTAGTTGTCTCAATCCACCTATAGGAGACGCTGGAAGAAACGCTTCTAATGGACCGGGACCTCCCACAGTTTTTACACCCTCTTCCTCTAATTGAGCCAATAACTCCGGAGATCGAGGGTCTTGTAGTCCAATGACTTGTTGTGCTACATCACTAACACCTTGATATATTTCTTGAGCCTCTTGTGATGCTGGGTCTTCCCCAAATAAAAATGGTATTGCTGGACTCTGCGGTCCGTAAACATTCATAAATCCGTTTGCCATAATCGTTATTATATCATATTGCTCAAGAGTTCCAGTTGTCTTTTATCTCTTGTATTTGTTCTTCAGTTAATGGTATCATTTTGTCTCTATTTAAAACATAAGATAAATTTATTCTTTGTTCATAAAGTCTAAGATAGTGGTCATTGTGATCAGTTAAATGATTGTTCCATTTGTATACCACAAAGTTACACATATTAAATTTTTTATCCAATAAATCTATTACTGGATAAATGAAAGCAATATCACTAGCGGCTTTTATTAACTCACCGTTCTTGTAGTACATCGATTCCGGCACAGCTTTGTATAACCAAGCATTAAAGTATCTTAGGTGGTATGGTTCATCCTTTCTGTATAATTCCATAGGAAGACCAGAGCGAGGCATTCTTCCCTCAAAATTGAAAACGCCAGCTTCAGTTTTGCTTGGGCAAAAGTTTTCACCCATCTTTATTCTGGCAAATGAATCATTGTCGTACAGAGTATCATCTGCATCTAATATTAGTATCCTTGAGTTAGGATTCTTTACGTACTTTATTACTGCTTGGTATTGATTCCAAGCCGCAGAACCAGTCCTTTCTTCGTTTACGTGAATTATATGATCATTGCTTATACTCTTTGATATATCTTTTATTCTATCTGCGGTTCCGTCCGTAGATGCGTCATCAATAAATATTATACCAAAATCTTTATCATTTTGTAATAACAATGATGTTATACAAGCATCTATGTATTTTCCGCAATTATATCCAGTTACTAAAAATATGTATTCGTTATTCATTTTATCCTACAATTCTATGAGAGTTATAATTTGGCATATCAGCGTACGCAACTTGGTAATATTTTACACCATTAAAGGTTAGGGTATTACTAATTCTTTCTGGGTATGGAGTAGGTGTAACTTCGTATTGTATAACACTTGTTGAATTATACTCATTAACAGCTTGCTGTAGAAGACTATCGCTATCATAAAATCCGGAAAACAAACCATAAGCATCATAGAAATAATTTGTTGGTTGTATTGGATAAGTTGTTAAAAAAGATGTAGCCTCTAATTCATCTGATACGTATTCGGCTTGTACTACAGTACTTAAAAGGGTATTGTCTGAATCAAATGTTTTAATAGTTCGTGCTCTACTAACGAAATTAACTTCAAATGTCTGATATGTTGAATCCTCGTAGGTGAGTTTAGTGGTTGCTATCCTCTTAGTTGGTTCTATATAGCCAGATAAACCATTTAATACAAAAATTGCTCTAGACAGTATACAAGCTCCGAGCTGACTACCAAAAGTACCACTAAGAGCTATAGGAGCGTACTTAAAATCAGTGGGCTCCGATGTTGCTTTACCAAAAAACGGAACTATTCCATACAGATGTGAATCACCGCGAACAAGGTCATCACGTAGTCCAGTTTCATCCTCTAGATATACTTGCAACGTACTCATCTTGTTTTCCATTCCGAAAGGAAATGTTAGTTGCTTATTTCCGTACCTATAACCTTGAATATTGTAGTACCAATATACTGCTTGAGATAAATCAAACTTAGTAGCGTTAAATGGAAATACTGAACTTGGACTATCTGATGTAGTATATATTCCAGTCTTTTCGTAATAACTTTCATCGGTCGGCATATTTATTCCAACCGTCCCATCGTAACCAGCTCCTCCGGGAGGTATAGTTAAATAATCGTGTAAGGGTAAAAGATTAATATCCGACATATTGACATTATTCTTCCTCTGGGTCTTTTGTCAAGAATGTTCGCACCACAAGAACTCCATTTGATATAACATATATATCTTCTTCGCCAAACCCAGATGTTGTATCATCTTCTTCTTTCGGATTATCAACGGAAGAATTATTTGGGTCATCTACGCTAGTTAGATATGAATCAGTAACTCCAGTTTGATTGGATTCTTCTAAGGTTTTTTCGTAAGATTCTTTAATTGCTCTTCTTACCTTTGTGCTCTGTTGGGCTAAAGGTTGCCTTAGTGCCTCAGATAGTGTAGTATCACCAAATGTAGCGTAAAAAGAGGAAGAAGCGATTTGAGCAACGGCAGCACTCTCCATTTCTGATGTTATTGTACTGAAAGCCATAATTAGTTATAAGGTAAAGTACTATCAGTTTGTGCTGGTATTGTATCCGAAACAAGTATTGATTTTTTATAATAAATTGTTCCATCCGCTCCAACAAATGCTGGTTGTAAATCAATATCTAGAACCCACTTTGAGCCGACTGGATCCGGCGGTCCTTGGTCAATGGCACTTACAGTTAAGTTAGCACGATTAGAGTATTGCCTCATTACGGTGCTGCCATTATATCTCACTAGGTCACAAGCCCCAGTAGCATCCCCAAAATTATCAACTAATCTAAATCCTCTAAAATCTTGAGTGGTTATAAATGTAGCATTTCTTGTTCTATCAACACTTCCAGTTCCTTGACCAGATGCTTTTACGGAAGCCCATTGATTTGGTTTCCATAATCCAGATGCTCCATCTTGATTGAAATCAGTATCAGCCAAGGATGAACTGGTTTGCATAAACTCAAAGACTTTTGCTTTTACTTCGGTTTGGGAAGGTGCTTTCATCACTAGACCAATGGATCTATCTTGATGGCTTCCAGTTGTCATTTCAATTTTTTCAGTATTTATTACCCCCGGATAAGTAAATGGTATAAATGTTTGGTACTCGTGTATCTTGATTACGTTGTCAGCAAATACACCATTGATTACTTGTTGCCTAAATGTCGGAGGATTTGTTGAATTATCTACCTCCGCTTGTAAGAATATAGCATCCTCTACTAAGTATGTTCCGTCCGGTGTTTGCAATCTATCTCTTTCATTTAGCTTATTTGGTGCTACACCTTTACTTATGTACTCATAAGCGTTTACTGACGAGAACTGATTCGGCGGCAAGGACTTAACTGAAATAATATTGTCGCTAAGTCTAAGTGTATTTGTATACGTTGGCATTAACTATTGACTGCTTTGATTACTGCGAACTGTAACTTTACAGCATCGGATTTACTATTGTTGTCGTTTGAAATATTTCTAAGCATAATTTCACAACTTCCACTAGCAACTGTAGTAACTCCAACTAAATATTCAGATGAACCGCCTACGCAATCCTTTACGTTAACTATAATAACATCTGTAACATCAATGAAGCTATTAGTTAAAGTAAATTGAACATTAGTGTCGTGACCAAGTGATGCGTTGTGCATTGTTATTTGACCACTTACTGCATTTAATGTTACTCCAGTAGATTTACTAGTTAATTGAGTAGCTGTTCCACCTTGACCAGTTGTGTACCCTAGCGTTCTGTTAGCTAGTATATCTTCACCAGTTATATCAGCTGGTGTCGTACCACCTATTACAGCACCGTCTATTGTACCACCATCAATGTCGGCAGTTGTAACTGTACCTAAATCGGCAATAGTGGTACTAGCAAATGTTGAGTTCTTTCCTACTACGATTTGTTCAGAACTATCTGTAGTTGTAAATTTTAAATAAGAGTTTGATCCTTCTGTGACATCTAAAGCACTAGCTAAGTTATCAGTTAGGCTAATTGTATTTGTTCCAGTATCACCTCCGAAATTAATATCCAATCCAGCTGAAGCATCTGCTATAGAAATCGAATCACAATCTATGTCACCTACATTGGTTATATTACCATTAGCTACATCTAAGGATGTTCCGCTTAGTGATGTGAAAGTGCCAGCTTCCGCAGAACTTGCACCTATTGTTGTTCCGTCAATGGCACCACCATTTAAATCTACAGTAGTACCAGTTAGTGTACTAAATGTTCCAGCCGCTGCAACACTACCACCGATAGTCGTACCATCAATAGTTCCTCCGTTTAGATCTACGGTAGTAGCTGTTATCGAAGATGTATTGATTCCAGTAACTTCTGGTACAGACGTTTGAACCCTATGATTTACAATCAAGTCAGCTAACTCAATTGTAGCTGCGTCCGGTGTTACCACTTGTATTCTATCGTTTCCGGGAAGTAGTACTTCATAGATGTTACTACCTACGCCGGATTCGGCAGTTCTATATAATGTAGCGGACCCATCTCCGTTAGAGTCCGATGTACTTATGACGGCACCTTTAGCTACTACATAGTCGGTTGATGCTTTTGCACCAGTTCCTAAAAGTGTAAAGCGAATCTTTTGGTTAGCGTAATTCTGATAACCAGCATCTTTTAAATTATAATTTACAGTAATTGAAGCCATTAGTATTTACCCCTTCTTGATTTAGGTGATGATTTTTTTCTTCCTCCGGGACCCTTCCATAGTTCTGTGCAAGCTAAGTGTCTTGCTGTTCCGGGTTTAGCTGTGCTGCACTTATGTCGTGCTCTAAATGATTTTCTAGCTGCTGGTGAATAGTTATGACCATATCCTTTTGCCCCAGCGTGTACAAGCTTACGCTCTCCACCTTGGCAGTAGAGTTTCATAATCTTTTTTCCGGGACGAGTGCTTGAGCGAACTTCGCCACACCTCATCGTTTTCTTAGGATTTTTTGCCATATCTCTGTTAGTTTTTCTTTAAATGTTTTTGGTTTTTGGTAGTGATGAATAATTAGTATTCCGGGTTTACGATTTATCATTTACGTTTTTTGAATGTTACTCTTGCCTTTGGTGTGTTTGCTACGAATTGTTTTCCTTTTGCTCCGCCAGCTTTTTTCTTGCGAGCTGTAGCCGCTCTTTCAGACTTAGTGAGGCTCTTTGCTTTAGCCATTGGAAGACAACGGTCTGGTCGCTTCTTATTTTTTGAGGTTCCACAAGGTCCTTTAATTGAACCGTCAATTCCGATTCGCACCCAGTTTTGTTCTCTCCATTTTTTGAGCTCACCCATTATTTCTTTTTCTTACGTTTAGCTCCCTTTGCATAATTGGGATCCTTGCAATACTTAGAAGCAGCCATATTCGCATAAGCGGATAGGATACTTATCAAAAGTCCTACGTGCCCAAGCGATTCCTTTTTTACAAATTTTAGCCATTATACTTTCCTTCTTTTGTAATTAGGTTGCTTACGTCTGCTTTGCTCTGCTTCCATCTCGGCAGCACAAGCTGGGCAACACGCACCTTTCTTGTCCTTCTTACCAAGGACTACAACTGATATAAGTCCTCCGGGCATTACTTGCCGTATCCCCCACGCATTCTTTTTTTAGATTTACCGGGGACTTTTTCCCCACAACTTCCTTTACCGTATTTGTCTGCCATAGTTATTTCCTCCTATTTTTTATTTTTATTTTTTTGTAAAGTATTTGTTACAGAAGACACTGCACCCGCACCAGCTGTAGATTTAGCTACAGTATCAACAAAGTGTTTTTCTTTTTTGTAAAGATCGATAAGCTTGCGACCCGTAGATACAGATGCTCTAGCTATTTTCCCTACCCCCATTAGGGAACCGGATATATTTGGATTACTTGTTTCTGGCATAGTTATTTTCTCTTGATTAGTGTTAGTGCTAGTAAACAGAGTCCCATAAATAAACCAACAAATGATGGTTCTGGTACGCCGTTGTATTCTACTGAAAGTCTATAATCCACTTCTTTCCAATTATATTGTTTACCTTCGTACAGTAATCCATCGAACTCACTGTATGCCCATTCTGGAATAGAAGGTACAAAGAAGTAATTGTAATCATTTGATGTAATATTATCACCCCAATCGTAATCGGAGTATGTTATAGCTAGTGGACGTGTTGTGGCTTCGTGGCTCATTTTTTGAAAAGGGATGTAAAGATTGATGCAAACTCTCGAAAGAGTTTAGAGATGATGTTATCTTTAGGCAGAAACATCATTACTATAGATATTATACCAATGTAGGCAAATGCCATACCGAGCATATTGTCTTTGTAGTTATCGAAGATATATTTAAAAAATTCCATTAGTTTGTAGGTGATATATTTATATAAGTAGGATGCGGTTTCATATCGTCACTCATTTGTTCAAAAGGTGTTTCTATTATAGGTATATCAGCCTTGACAGACTCTGACTTTGTGCTAGTCTCAGAGGATGATTTACTTTCTTGAGATTCTTTCTGTTCTTCAGTTTTGGGTTCTTGGTCTGAGTCTTGCTTACCTTTGCTATCTTCTTTTGAATCGCTATCTTTAGCCTTATCTGATGAACTTTCTCCTTTTGATTCTTGCCCTTTGTTTTGTGTCTCTTGTGATTTATCAGTTTGTTGTGGCTGATCGCTTTGAGAGGAACTTTCGGCGGAAGAACTTTGTGAAGAAGGAGAGGTTTCTTGTGTGGTGTCCGAAGACTCAACAGCTGATTGAGAAATCTGTGGTAGTTCGGAAACCGCAGCGATCTTCTCGGCGATAACCACTTGACCCCAATCATTTAACTCGTGGAAATCAACAAAAGTATCAATGAACATTGGAACTTCGATACGTTGTTCGACAACATCATTTGCGACACTTGCCACGAAGACTTCTGTTTGATCTACGGCAACCGTTGTCTGAGCAACTGCGGCTGTACTTACAGCAACACTTCCGGCGGTGCCTAACTCACTGACCTTCTGTACAACTGGAAGGTCTTTTACTTTTTCGAGAAGCGACTTTTTAAGTTGCTTACCAGCTGACCTAGCTTGTTGGATAGCTTCTTTAGACTGCTCTTTAATCTCTTCAGAACTTTGATACTCTTTGCCGTCCAGTACTCTGGACAAAGAATCTCGCAGATCTCTGAGGTTTTGTTTTGCAGTTTTCTTATCCATTTGCAGAGTTTACAGATCATACTATTTACTTACTGCTGCACTTCCGAAATAGAAACTGATTATACTAATAACGGCTGTCTTGATTTCGGGTAGAATAATATAACCGTGTAATGTTTGATATACTGTTCCCTTAGAGAATCCAAACCATTTGCTGTATTCACTTGCAACTGTTACACCTTCTTCACTATGAGCTAAGATGAATGGTGCAATAATTACGCCGAATAGTACAGTCAGTACGATAATTCTTCTTGTCCAAGCACCGAAGGCATCTACCCTAGCTGCTGCCGCATCCGCACTTGCGTCTGATGCTTGTTGTTTCTTAATAAGTCCTTCAGTGATAGCTGCTTGGTTTTGAACCATAGTGCCGATCAACTTAAATACGAACCCGGAGAATCCTCCTCCTAACATTGCTAATAATTCTGTTGTCATTTAAGTTCCTTCCATAATTTATAGATTGATAAAACTGTTAAAGTGATCAAAACTGTTTTAGACACTACGCCAAGCACAAGGTCTACGCTCTGTAATGTATCCGTGGCTATCCATCCGAAGATTCCTACGGATAATCTTTGTAGTGTCTCCTCCATACTACTCTTCCTCCGCTGCTGGGAAGGTGACGCTATTTGTAATAGCTGACTCTTCATCTTCTGTTAGTTCGTATCCGTCTACGACAAGGGCATACTTGCTGTTAGCAGTTACTTTTGGGTAAGTGTGATAACGAGTACCGGAACCTACTCTGTGGTAAGCATAGCCTCGTCTAGCACCCTCTGTGTCTGCTCTTGCAATCGCATCAGCCTCTGTATCGTATACTAGGTAGTTAATTGTTTCTTCGCTCATAATTAAAAAGTATTGTAATGATTGTTTATATCAGTTTTTAAATCACTTAATTCCGATTCTGCATCTTTATCTGAAGTATAAAGTATAGATTCTGAGATAGTCCCAACTAATCCAAAGGTGTCATTAGAAGCACTTGTGGTATTTTCTCCCATTATTTCGTTCAAATCGTCAGAACCAGCATCTGCTGTAGCTGTCTCAATTTCTAGTGCATTATTATTTAAAGCCATTTTTGGAACTCTACCAGAAGCTCTTATATATGTTAATAGTGAATTAGTGTTTGATGTTAAGCTATTAGAGCCAGTAGTTCTGTTTTGATTACCACTTCTCATTCTCATAGCTAGTGTAGATAATCTTAAATCAACACCATCTATACAACCTACAAAAGTTTGACCACTAGCTCCAGTATTTGTTGAACTAGCTACAAGTAAATGAGTGAAAGGATTTTGACCGCCAGATATTGGTGTTGCAGTCAAAAATGTACTTCCTAAATTAGTTCCTACATTTACAAATTTAACAGTTGGGTTATTACCGCTTGGATCTTTACATATACCACCGTTCTCAACAATATGAGGTTGGTCAGCAGCTGTTGTTTGAGCCATATCTCTACCATTACCACTTTGGTCGTACCAAGTTTCTACGAAACCATTACGAGCTATGCGAGATACTTTAATATCAGTAATTGTAAATATAACATTGTCATCTCCTTCTGACCAAACTATACCACTTGCTGTACTATTTGTGGATGTAAGTTTAAATGAATTAAATCCTTCTGTTACTAGTCCTTCGTTGGAGTAAAGAGTTCCATTAAGTGCTGAATCAATATTTCTTAATCCCACTTTTGGACTAGCAGTAGCAGAACCTTCATCTAAAGAAGCATTAAAGGAAACATATATAGAATCACCAAGAGTTACATCTTCATTAAACTTTGCTCCAGCATAACCAGATGCTGTTTGAACATCTAATGTAAATTGAGTCAAGTCAGATGATGCACTAGTGCCACTACTTCTTTCGTTTAAAAATCTAAAGGCAGTTTCGTCACTTGCAAAAATAGAATAATCGGCACCATCTTGAACAAAAGTTTCTAATGCTCCACTGTCTATTTGATTAGCCGAAAAATCTTCTTCGGCATCATCGCTATCTCTACGAACTCTGACAACTCTCCCATTCATTGCACCAATATCTCGCAATGAATAAGCCGCTGCGGCACCACCGAACCTACGAGCTATTCCTAGATCGGTATCTCTACCAGAGTATCCTTTAAGTATATCCCAAGTTGCCGCCAACTCAGCATCCAAAGGGTTGACTCCGTCAGCTAGTTGTTCGGAAGACATTAGTTAGTAAACTGAGATGCGTGAATCTTTGCGGAAGTACCACCAGCTCTGATAAACTTAGCTTTAGCAGCTGCCTCTTTACTGAAGGTATAACTTCTACCAGCGAATAACTTGTGACCGTTTTCAGATCCAGAAGTAGCAACTGGAGCACTTCCATCGAATGTCATATATACATCAGCTTCTTGTACATCAAAAGCAATATATTTAGTCAGTGAATCGAAGGCATCTGTGTTTACATCTTTTCCGCTTTGAGAGAACTGAACACCGCCAGTTGTAGCATCAACTGTCAATCTGTGGTCATTTCCGGTTCCACTTGGTATAGGATAAAGGTTAGTTACGAATGAATTTGCCATATGAGTATTTTACATTAAGTGTCAACGACTTTGGCGGTTGACGTAGGTTGAAAATTTCTTGTTTGTAGAATTATTATTATTGCGAATATCTATTTTTTCTAACTCAATTGCTAAGTAATTTTGAGCAATAGCTTCCTCTGTTCTAGCATCTTGATATTTGGACTCAAGTCTCAAGAAGTCCGCAAATGCTGAGTGTGCAAGAAAGTAAAAGAACTCAAGTGGAATATCTATAGATGTATCTGTAAATTCAGAAAACTGTTTTTTGTAAGTTACAAAAGCAGTTAAATCATTATCGTTTGTAATATTTAAAATATTAGCTCCGTTTGCATCTACTGTAAAATCGTACTCCAGTGCTGAATTTTTTGCGAAGGGTTCAGTTCTGTGAATACGAATGAACTCACCTATACTATTTTTTCCTCCTTCTATGTAAGGTATTGTGTTCCCAGAAGAAAGTGTTCTTTCTTCTCCGATCACCAAATATCTAGCCCAAGACTGACTTGTACTATAAGCCTCAAATGCTCTGCGATTAACAAAGTTTAATATCTTTGCTTGCTCATCGGTAGTAAGATCACCAGCTCCGATTAGAGCACGTATAAGTGATAATAAATCAGTATAACTTTTTTCTTGCATTATATTTTATTAGGGGAAAGTTCAGCAAATGTTTTATTGTAGTGCTTTAAAAATTCTTTGGAGTGCACCTCTTTGTGTCCGTACTTGTTTGTAAGTCTAAAGAACTCACGAGCCGGCATAGTTGCTACTGGTTTACCTAGTACTGGGTGCGTTGTTCCTTTTAGGTGTGATGCTTGTTTAGCGGCGGCTCTTACTCTTTCGTGTTCTGTTTCTCTTTCTAATTTAAAACCATTCTTAATCTCTTGCATAAATGCTGCATCAATCTCATCATCTGTGAAGTTTCTAGGTAAGTTTGTAATAATATCCATAGTTATAAATAGTTTTAAGTTAAAAAGAAAAGGTAGGGGGCGATAACGCCCCCGTACCGAATATAACAATTAAGTAGTTGCCTTGATCAAGCCGTGTGCTTGTGGGTGGTATACTCCTAATGTAAGAGCACAATCCACGTAGCCACGCTCACCACCACCTTGGTTAGGTAGACGTGTTGATCCCATTGGGATTAACTCGTGAATACCGAAGTATTCTGGGTTTACAAGGTATCCAGCTTCACCAGCTTGTCCGAAGCTTGGCATACAATCTGGGTTACCGTTTACGATAGAAACGATACCGTGGTCTGATTGGTATAAATCAACAGTAAGTTTGATTTCACCAGCTCCACCGTCATAGTTTACAGAGCGTACGTTGTCTGTAGCTGAACCAGTTGTACGAGCGAAATCACTGATTACGCGGCGTAATTTAGTATCAGCAACTAACATAAGGTCGCTAACTGTACCAGTTTGGCTGAAGATAGAAGCGATGATGTCATTGAACTGAGTTTCACCGAATGCAGTAGCGTTAGCTTCAGCAACTGTGTAAACACTGTCAGCTGGAGTACGGAAACCGGCTGGAACATCAGAAGGTCCAGATGATGATAACCACTCACCTAAGCCACGAAGAGCATAAGCTGTGTCAGTACCGTTTTCAGCAGCACGATCATTGTTAGATGCAATAGTTTTTTCTACATCACGTTTAAGTTCACGGATTGCTTTAGCTTCCGCTTGAGCGATTTTAGCTGGTCCTACAGAATCAACTGCTTCTTGTAGGTCAGATACTTGGTAATCGCGGCGGAACTTCTGTACGTAGTTACCAAGACGAGCANGTCCAGCGAACTGGTCTGTGAATGTACTTACGTCAGCACCTTCACGGATACCGGTTGTTACTGGATCTGCTAATGCGTCTACTGTCCACTCTACGAATGTAGCCGATGCTTTCTGCTTTTGAGCAGANGAAAGGATTGGAGTTTCTTCTGGAGCAAGAATTGTCAAGACATCTGTCAAGTCTTCTCTGTTAGAAACACCAGATCCCGGATTTGTTGTGTCATATGTATTTGAGAATGCCATAGTGTTTTATGGGTTGTGTGTGTTATTTAACGATTTTTAATTTGTAATGTTCTGAGAGTAATGAAATCACCCTTTGAGCCAGATTGTCGGAATCGCTGACCTAGGTCTTTAAGTGCCTTGGTAGACTTATTCACTGTTTTCTCTGATGTAGATGCAGCTGATGCAGCTGTCTTAGGTGGCGTTAATGAAGCTGACTTCGGTGCCTCTTGAACCAATTTTCGTCCGTAGATACTGTTCGCAGCGTGAGCCATAATATAGTTGAGCTGTGCTCCTATTTCTGGATCAGCGGACTCTTTGAGTTTCTTGAATCTAGGATCTGCAATCATAGCTTCATAGTTCTTGCGAGTATCGTTGTCATTTCCTTTTAGCCACTTTAGTTCTTCCGAAGCTTTTGCATCAAAAGCCTCCTTCAGCTGTTTGCCATTTTCTTTGGCTTGAAGAACTTTAAGTTGAGACGGTAAGAATTTATCTCTTGATTTTCGAGCTTGCAATAAGCTTGATCGAATATCTTTCTTGGTAAGTTCCTTACCTTCTACTTCCGTAACGATGTCTTCNGGTCCGTATCCGTCTGCATTGAATAATACATCTTCAGCCCATTCGATAACTTCATTGACTTCTTGAGCCTTGTTTTGTAATTCCTCAAGTGTATTAATTGACTTGTAAGGATTGTCGGCTATTGGCTTATCAGTACTGAGTGGATCGCTACTATTTAGTTTTGATTCCAGCTCTTTTATTTTAGCTTCAGCTGCTTTACGCTTTGCTGTTAACTCACCAAATCGAGCTACAGCTCTGCTTCCAAGCTTTTCGGATAACTCCCGAAGATCATCTTCGGACATCTCATCTAGATCTAACTGTGAAAGAACAT
>FUFK010077112.1_pt1 | contig 28491 bp, 30 predicted proteins | sample 1021851 | NCBI WGS metagenome assembly FUFK01 (sample SAMEA51879418, study PRJEB19060) | metagenome
CACGACACGGAGACAGATGAAACTTACGTCTACAACGATGAAGGAAGTCAGGAACCGATTACACGAGGAATTCAAATGCTGGACGATGCACCAATGGTTTGTGGGCATAACATCATTGGCTACGATCTTCCTGTTATTTCAAAGCTTTATCCTTGGTTTACCCGCGTGGGTGATTGCTTGGATACTCTTCTCCTTAGTCGTCTTTATCATCCCAACATGATGGAGGTTGATAAGAGACATAAGTGGAAGCATATGCCCTTACAGCTCTACGGACGCCACTCACTGGAGAGCTACGGATACCGGTTAGGAGAATACAAAGGAAGCTTTGCTAAGGATACTGACTGGAAAGAGTGGTCACAAGAGATGCAGGATTACTGCGTCCAAGACGTAAACGTGACTAACAAACTATGGAAACATTTCATTCCCTACCTGAATGGGTCCAAGTAGAGCACAGAGTCGCTGAAATCCTTACTCAACAGGAGATACATGGATGGCAATTTGATGAGAGAGCTGCATGGGAACTTGCATCGACTCTCCGAACAGAACTGGAGGAAACTGAAAGGCTATTACGTAACAGGCATCCTTTCGTCAGAGGATCTGAATTCACTCCGAAACGAAATAACAAGACAGCCGGATACATCGCCGGTGCAACCTCCACAAGGCTAAAAGAACTAAATCCCACATCACGAGACCATATCGCATGGATCCTGCAAACATTTCATGGCTGGAAGCCGACGGAGCTGACAGCTACTGGGAAGCCGATTATCGACGAGACTGTACTGAAGGAGGCTGCATCCGATGGGCTATCGATTGCTTCGGAGTTTCTGAAGTGTCTAGATATTACGAAGAAATTGGGGATGATCTCAGAAGGCACCAACGCCTGGCTCAAGTTGAGTACGACTGCTAATAAGATTCATCACCATTGCTCCGTTACGACAAATACATTCCGCTGTGCACACCGAAACCCTAACCTAGCTCAAGTACCTAGTGACGAAAGATTCAGACAGTTATTTATACCGAGGCCAGGACTATGTATGGTCGGTGCTGACTTGTCTGGTATTGAGTTGCGGATGCTTGCTCACTATTTGGCTAGATGGGATGGTGGACGTTATGCCGACATCCTCCTCAACGGAGACATCCACCAGGTCAACGCTGACAAGATAGGAATCACACGGAAGCTTGTGAAGAACGTGACTTACGCCTTTTTGTATGGGGCAGGTGATCAAAAGATTGGACAAACCTATGACAAACTTCTTTCACCCGCGAAAGCCAAAGCAAAGGGCAAAGAAATCCGACAAGCATACGTTGACGCGATTGATGGACTCGCTGACCTACTGGCTTCTATTAAGAAGGCTTCGGAGAGAGGATTTATCAAAGCTATCGATGGCAGAAAAGTTATCGTGGATTCACCGCATAAGGCGCTGAACTACTGCCTTCAGGCGGGAGCTGGTGTCATTGCGAAGCGGTGGATGGTTGTAAACCACGAAACTGTCAAAGGACTAGACATAAACGCAAGGCAACTTGCTTTTGTACATGACGAACTTCAGTTCGAGTGTGCACCAGAACATGCAAAAGACTTATCAACATCCCTGGTATACAGCGCTACAAGAGCTGGAGAGATCTACAACATGCGGGTACGCATCGATGCAGAAGCCAAGATAGGGAACAACTGGGCAGAGGTCCACTAATGATTTATGAAATTACTAATTGACGCAGACTATGTAGTTTACAAATGCTGCGCCTCTACCGAAACAGAGATTGACTGGGGAGATGACGTAATTATGGTCGTCTCATCATTCAAGGACGCGTATGCAGGCGTCAAGAGAGAGCTCAATAAAATTAGCGAAAAATTTTGGGCACCATCGCCCATTCTGTTTTTTAGTGATAGCGTTAATTTTAGAAAAAACGTGCTACCAGCCTACAAAGGGCATCGCAATCGTAAGAAACCTTGTGGATACAAGCGTGTGATCAATCAGCTTAAACAGGAGTTCGAAGTAATTCGAATGCCTACGTTAGAAGCTGACGATGCGATGGGAATCTACGCAACCAGCAATCGTGATTGTGTCATCTGCTCTCCCGATAAGGACATGAGGCAGATCCCTGGCGAGCTATACGATATGAAAGAACAGACCACCATCACTGAGAGTGAAGGTCTGAAGTGGCATCTCATCCAGACACTTGCAGGTGACCAGACAGATGGTTACGCAGGTGTACCTGGCATCGGTGTAAAGCGAGCCGTACAACTCTTTGAAGAGAATGGATACAACTGGAAAACGGTTGTTGAAGCGTTCNAGGCAAAGGGACTAACCGAAGAAGATGCTTTGACTAATGCACGACTCGCAAAGATCCTTACAGCATCTGATTATGACTTCGAGAAAGGAGAACCAATTCTCTTTACCGCCGATGCCGACTACCGAGTTGACGATTGAGCAGCAGTTCAAGATGAAACGTCTTGAAGACATGCTGCCTCACGCGAACAAAGAGGACATCATTACTGTCTACTTGGCACTACAAAGACAAGCCTTTGTGCTTGGAAATAATATCACCCAATTATTAAAGCAATGGGGAAAGGACCATCCCACTACCAACAGAGGAAACATTGAACCTTGGGACATTTATTCGAGACCAAGGACTGAACTATCACCTCGGCTGCGCAATTAAATACATCAGCCGAGCTGGATACAAAGACAGTAAGGCAGAAGACCTCCGCAAAGCGATCCACTACCTAGAAAATGAGTTGCACCACACCACACTGCATGAGCCAGAGCCTAAGCGATCAAGCCGAACAATTCCGCGCATCGTACGGAGTGACGAATGGTTCGATGAATCGTCTGATGCAGAAATCTTTGATCGATGAAGAGTACAAAGAGTTCTGTGAAGCACACGCCACCAAGGCTGACTGCGAAGCCCTCAAAGAGTTAGCAGACCTGGTCTATGTGTGCTTCCAGTATGCAGCCAACCTGGACTGGGATCTAGAGGAAGCAATGCGCAGGGTACACAAATCAAACATGTCCAAGCTTGGTTTGGACGGTAAACCCATCCGTCGTAGTGATGGAAAGATCCTAAAGGGACCTAACTACGAACCGCCTAATCTTATTGACCTTACATTGTGACGACTACATCTAAACCTTCTCTAGTTTCTCGCACTGGGCGAGTGCAATCCTGGATTGATGATCCCACATCCAGGCTCCCAGTATCCTGTACTGTTTTTTCTGTTGATGACTCAATCACCGGTCCCGAGGGACTCGAAGCAAGCTGGATTTTTGTATCGCACGCTCTCAGACATGGAGCAGGTGTCGCGGTCCACTTGTCGAACCTACGACCCAATGGAAGCGACAATGGCAAAGGGCTTACTGCCTCTGGTCCTGTCAGCTTCGGGAAAATCTATTCAACTCTAAACGAGGTACTGCGACGTGGCGGTACTTACAAAAATGGTGCCTGTGTTTTGCACCTTGACATTGATCATCCCGACATCGTTGAATTTGTTCTCGCTCCTCGGCACGAGCTGCCTTGGGTCAAGCGTTGCGTCAACCTCACCAAAGATGGTTGGGAAGCTGCGACGGAGAACACCAAGACCGCCATTCTTATGGGCATCAAGTCGGGTGATATCTGGCTAAACAAAATTAAATACGATGCCGAAGGTAATCGAATCCGAGGGAATGTATGCCTAGAGGTTTACCTCCCCAGCCGCGGTACTTGCCTCTTGAGTCACGTGAACTTAGGAGCCTGTGAGTTTGGAGATATTGGCAAAGCATTTGTAGAAGGGATGAGTTCGCTGTGTGATCTCCACGGCAAGACTGGAGTTGGAGAGACCGGGCAGTATCTACCGCCTGAGACTGATCGTCAGGTCGGTCTCGGGATGCTCGGGCTTGCTAATCTCCTCCGTCGTTACAGTGTCACCTACGAACAATTTGGCACAGCCCTTGAGCAATACAACAGCTCAAAGGTTGTCCACACTCCTGCCTACCTGCTCGTCTCTGAGTTTGCTGATGGTATCAAAGCTGCCGCCAACATTGCTAGGGCTCATGGCATGGTTCGCGCCTTTGCTATTGCACCCACTGCCAGCTGCAGTTACCGAAGCAAAGATCTGGATGGCTATACATGCACACCAGAAATCGCACCACCCATTGCAACAACAGTCGATCGTGACTCAGGAACTTTCGGCGTACAGACTTATGACTATGGCGATGTAGAAATCGCATCTAAAGTAGGCTGGGATGCCTACAAGAAAGTGGCAGACGGCATCATGACGATGCTGGATCGCACGGGACTTCTTCACGGGTATAGCTTCAACAGTTGGAGTGATGTTGTCACCTATGACAACGCCTTTATCGAAGAGTGGTTGGATTCGCCCCAGACCTCCCTTTATTATTCGCTTCAGGTAATGGGCGACGTCCAGGATAAATCGAGTGCATATGCTGCACTTGATGAGGACGAAGTCACTAGTTACTTGGACGATCTCCTAAATGAACCTACTTGTGATTGTCAAGAGTGACGACCAGTAAAATGAATCCGTATCAGAAACTATTAAATCGTAAACGAACCTGGACACCAGTTCAGACCACTGCAGGAGCAGTGAAGAGTGGGGCCGAGGAGGCTATATACAGAGCGCTCGCACTGCGTCATATGGAACTTCCAGTTGGAGACTTCATCGAAGATGCCCTTGCCTCTGAAGTACCAGCTCTATCAAGAGAGCTGCTTACGTCCAATGTCAAGGACGAAATCAAACATGACCTCGCTCTCGGTTACATCGCCGATGCTTATGGCGTTGATGAGAAAGCTGAGAAAGAAGCAAAGCGTCTCCAACAGGCGTGGATTTCTCATCCTGACCACACTATTACTAAAGCGCTCGTCGCTGAGCGTGCAATTTTCTTTGTCCTTCTACCCTTCTTTAGGTATAACGGTGACGCAGGTATGCGCACCGTAAGTGCCGATATTTCTCGTGATGAACAAATACATGTGGCTACCAATAGTCTGGTTCATTCTGAGTTGGGGCATAACATCAGTCCTTCTCTTGATAAACTCAGGAAGGCAACTATCAATTGGGTAATGCAACCCTTGTCTGAAACAACAGAGGACAAGTGGTTGAAGAAATCCACCTGGCTTAGATCAAGTGACAACCTGATGTATCAGGGTAAGGCTCCTGAACTTACGCAGACTAAAGCTGCACGAGTTCCTGCTTTCTTTGAACATAACAATGTCAACCTCCCCAAATACGCATAGCATGTTGAACTTGCTGGAAACTCAGGGACTTCAGCAACAACAAATACTTAATAATTTAGAGGAGTTTTTTCCACCCGTTACTCCTAATCCTGAAATGACAATAGAACAGATTATGTATAGAGCAGGTCAACGTTCTGTTGTCGAGTTTATTCAAAAACAACTTGAAGAGTAATGTGTCTTTCAGCACCCCGACCTAAAAGCCCTCCGCCGCCGCCGCCTCTTCCTCCTGCACCTCCTGCACCTCCTGCTCCCCCAGAGCCAGTACCAGCACCTCAGAACCTACAAACTATGGATACTCAGGCTGCTATCAGGACTAAGAAGAGCAAGAGAGAGCAAGCAAACACAATTTCTAGAGGGACCTCACAACTAAAAATCTCCAACGTCAACTATGGCAGTGGTGGCAGTGGAGGTCTGAATGTATAGCGCACGTAAGAGATACTCCGAGCTATCAGGTGACCGTAATGAGTTCCTGAATACAGCAGAGGAATGTGCTCGTCTTACGCTGCCTTACCTAATCAAACCAGATGGCGACACCAGCACGCACCGTCGCTTGATCACACCATGGCAAGCAGTAGGGGCTAAATGCGTAAGCAACCTTGCATCAAAGCTGATGCTTGCACTACTCCCGCCACAAACTACCTTCTTCAAGCTCCAGGTACGAGACGACAAGATCGGCACCGAGATGCCACCTGAGATCCGTAGTGAGCTTGACCTGTCCTTCTCAAAGATGGAAAGGATGGTCATGGATTCCATCGCTGGATCTAATGACCGTGTGATTGTTCATCAGGCAATCAAGCACCTGGTGGTCGCTGGTAATGCCCTTGTCTTTATGGGCAAGGATGGTTTGAAATGTTACCCGTTGAATCGATATGTAGTTAACCGTGATGGCAACGGTAACATCATTGAGATCATAACGAAGGAACTAATTAGTCGTAAGGTTCTAGGTAAAGACCTGCCAGAACCAAAGCCAAACACTCCTGGTAGTGAAGGCAAGACAGGGTCAGACGACCAAGACGCTGAGGTATACACCTGCGTCAAACTTGATGAGAAGTCAGGCCGCTATGTCTGGCATCAGGAAGTTGATGACATGATCATTCCTGGTAGCCGTAGCACAGCACCTAAGAACACAAGTCCTTGGTTGGTCCTGCGATTCTCCTCAGTAGATGGAGAAGATTATGGACGAGGTCGAGTTGAAGAGTTCCTGGGTGATATGAAATCACTCGAAGCACTCTCTCAGGCACTCGTAGAAGGCTCTGCAGCAGCCGCAAAGGTGGTGTTCCTTGTATCACCATCATCCACAACTAAACCCGCCACCATCGCCAATGCAGGCAACGGTGCGATCGTTCAAGGTAGGCCTGATGACGTTGGTGTTATCCAGGTAGGCAAGACCGCTGACTTCCGCACTGCCTCGGAGATGATGACAAACCTGGAACGTCGCCTTAATGATGCGTTCCTCGTCTTCCAGGCTCGACAGTCTGAGCGGACAACAGCCGAAGAAGTACGACTGACACAGATGCAACTGGAGTCAGCACTGGCTGGACTGTTCTCACTGCTAACCACTGAGTTCCTTGTTCCTTATCTGAACAGGAAGCTGATGGTGCTGCAACGTAGTAACAAGATCCCCAACATCCCTAAAGAGATGGTGACGCCAACAATCGTTGCTGGTGTCAATGCACTGGGACGTGGGCAGGACCAACAATCATTGGTTCAGTTCATTACCACCATCTCTCAGACCATGGGACCACAAGCACTTGCACAGTATGTGGACCCGTCCGAATACATCAAACGACTTGCAGCAGCACAAGGTATTGACTACCTGAATCTGGTTAAGACACCAGAACAAATGCAGCAAGACAAACAACAACAGATGGAGATGGCAGCGCAGCAGTCACTGATTAACCAAGCTGGACAGCTCGTCCGTGCACCCGCCCTTGACCCATCTAAAAATCCAGAACTAAATGACGCAAGCCAAACCATCTCGCCCAACCAAGGTGGCGAAGAAATCACTCCCACCGGTGAGCAAGCCTGAACCTCTGGTAACTCCCGAGGAAGTCGCTAAGCCGACTAACACAAATAAGTATGCACCCAAACAGAAGCTCTCAACTGTTGGTCTGCGTAACCTCAAAGTAAAACATAACTAATGGCAAATACTCTTACCTACGATCCCACTCCGGCTGACCAACCCGAATTCTCTGAAGAAGAACAGGACAGTCTCCAGCGTGGGGAAGAGCTTGCAGAAGCTCAAAATGAAATGCTGGCTGGTAAATTCCAGTCGCCTGAGGAGCTTGAGAAGGCATACATTGAACTTCAAAAGAAGCTTGGTAGTAACGAAACTGAGGAAGATTCAGAGGTAGAGGAGACTGAAGAAGAGGTTGAAGTACCTGCTGCCCAGTCTCTCATTACTGATGCCTCTGCTGAATGGGCAGAGAAAGGTGAACTGTCTCCCGAGACATTTGAGAAGTTCAATGAGATGTCCAGCCGTGACCTGGTTGACGCATACATGGCGATGAATGCCGAGCGTCCGCAATCAGCTGCTCCTCCTGACCTTACTGAGAGTGAGGTCAACCAAATCAAAAACTATGTAGGTGGCGAAACGGAATACACGCAATTGATGGAATGGTCCGCAAACAACTTGGATGAAGCCACCATCAAGGGATTCGATGACGTCGTCACCAACGGAAACCCACAAGCAATCAAGCTCGCACTGAAGGGACTTATGGCTGAATACGAATCAGAGAATGGCTACGAAGGGCGGATGCTCACTGGCAAGGCTGCTAAGGCAGAAGTCGGGTTCCGTAGTCAAGCCGAAGTAGTCGCAGCTATGAGTGACCCTAGGTACGACAAAGATGAAGCCTATCGGGCAGACGTCTTCGCAAAACTTGAACGATCAAACCTGAACTATTGACAGTAACTACTAACGAAAGAGGTCAACAAAACCTCTTTGCAAAAGAACCACCTATGGAGATTATCGACGTGTACGAAACTCACAATGAAAAAGCGGAGAAGCTTAATGGACGTGTTGCGATGCTTGGTGTTATCGCAGCACTCGGNGCNTATGCCGTTACCGGTCAAATCATTCCTGGAGTCTGGTGATGGCTAATGTCTCCTTGAAGATGGGCAAGCACAAGTCCCGTTCTGGAGGACTGACAAAAGCTGGTCGTGAAAAATACAACAGGGAGACAGGTTCCAACCTCAAAGCACCACAGCCCGGTGGTGGACCACGTAAAAGATCTTTCTGTGCCCGTATGTCTGGCGTGAAAGGACCAATGAAAAAGAACGGTAAGCCTACCCGAAAGGCACTTGCTCTACGTAAATGGAAATGCTAATGCATAAAAACAGAGAGAAACTCGTCGCCAAGATCAATCCTCTCCTCAAAGGCATTCTTAAGAAGACTCCTATGGGTGAAGACCCTAAGCGAGGAGGTCGTCCTTACACACCACCTGGTAAGACCAAGATGGATGGCACGCCACTTGCTAGGGCAAAACGTAAAAAGAAAGAGAGGAAAGCCTAATGGCACACACTAAAACTACTAAAGGAAAGCCCTGCTCTTCTGGTAAGAAAGGAGGCAAACGCTGATGAGACGACAAGGACTTTACGCAAACATTCATGCGAAGCGTAGGCGTATTGCGGCTGGCAGTGGAGAAAGAATGAGAAGGCCTGGCACCAAAGGTGCGCCTACTCAGGCTAACTTCAAGCGGGCAGCAAAGACTGCTAAGAAATAACTATGCCTGACCTAGTAACAATCAAGGAAAGAAAGAATCCATTTGAGTTTCACGCTTCCGAGTTCCTAGGTGATGTACCAAGTCTGGAGCATTTGGAACTAATGACTGATGCTCCAGTAGGTGCACTCTGCTATGTAATCAATACTGGCTACACCTACCTACAAGCTCGTCCTGGTGATTGGAAACAACTCAAAGCTGGACGAGGATCAACTGGTAAGACCGGACCACAAGGTCGTCAGGGAGAACCAGGTAGAGATGGTAGGGATGGTCAAGTAGGACCACCCGGAGAGACCGGACCTCGTGGACATCAAGGTGATCAGGGTGAACCTGGTCGTGATGGTGTCGATGGTAAGGACGGTAGAGACGGTAAAGACGGTAAAGACGGCATAGATGGTAAGGACGGAAGAGATGGAAAAGATGGAATAGATGGCGTAGGACAACCCGGTCCTCCTGGACCGCGTGGCTACACCGGCACAAGTGGAGAGGATGGACGTGGATGGACTGGCGCTGAATACGATCCCCAAACAGGGATCATTAGTTTTTACTCAGACGATGGTTTGGAATTCCAGACCACAGACATTCGTGGAACACCCTCACCCTGGTGGGCTCACTTAAGTCTGGAACGATTAGCTCTAGCACTAAAGCCCTACTTATGACACCGGTAACTCCCAGCGTGGATACCACAATCTTTCCACGAGTTAATTTATATAAGAACTTCACAGCACGTGCTGTTCGTAGGGATGTCAATGGTCGGATCTTTGGACAGTATGGGGATCTCCCAATTGATGACCCTAGTAGGTACCCAGCTGTACAAGGGTCTCTAGAATTTGACGAGATTCACCCCTTTGATCTACATGATCTTGGCTCTGACGTTTCTACGACACCTACACGAGTTCTTGACCTACGAAACCCTGAAATTGACTATCTAAGCAACCCCGATCCGTTTGTACACAGGTACAACCTCGGACCGCTGCACCCAGATATCGACGACACATACTGGTACCCAGCAGCTAGTGGTGCTGTTGAATACGCCACATTGTTGCCGTATCCAGTTGATCTAGGTTCTGATGTAACCGTTGCTCCTAGCGGGACGGTTGATCTCAGACTTAGTAATAGTAAATATAGCCTTAATCCGCTAGAAGATCTTGCCCCTCCAGCTGATGGAAGTATTGCATTTAGTAATGCTCTACCATTCCCTGTTGAACTCGGGCCGGACGTTGCCACCGCAACAACCGACATATTTGATCTGACTCTTGGTACATCAACCTACAACCTTAACTAATTACTTTTAACAATGGCTGATCAGCTTTTATTCCGTGGTGGTAACACAACTTCCATCGCTGGATCCACCGTGTCGAGCCGTGAGATCGTTATCGACACTCAAACAAATCAAATCGTCCTTGGCTCTCAAAAGGACCGCACCGTCATGCAGGACGGCGCCACCGAAGAAGTTACTATCACCGGAGGTGTTGCTAAGCTGAGGCTCAACAGCAGTGGAAGCACCCACCCCCTACAGATCTATCAGGACGGCACTGATGGATTCATTAAGAATAGTGCCTCTAGCGGTAAAATTACATTTAACACCTTTGGTGGTGGTTATCTCAGCTACATCTCTGGCTCTACGGAGCGTGTCCGGTTCGATTCGAATGGTAACGTTTCCATCGGCGGTACGATTGGTAGTGCTCCTGCTATCGAACTGACTCAAGGTGGTGGTGGTCTCTTCAACGGCCTTGTCTCCACTACTAGCTACTTCAAGTCAAACCGCACCTCTAACGCTTTTGTCTTTCAAGGCGTTCTGAATGGTGTTACAACTGCCCTGATTAAGTCTGACGGTTCAGCCACGTTCTCAGGTGCCATCGTCTCTGGTGGTAACCCGAACGCTGGTGGTGCCGCAGGTTCCAGGATGAGATCCGGTGGTGGTGTCCAGGCTTGCGCAACCGGTGGCAGCACCAACGTCTGGGCTGGTTTCCAAGAAGGCACTTCTACTTCTACTTCCAGCATCAGCGCCAGTGGGGCGGCTACCTTTTCATCGTATCTCCAGGTAGGCGATAACCCTGCTAATGGTTCTGCGAATGGTGCTCGGTTAAATAACACAGGTATTGTTCTTGCCGCCCGCTCGGCGACTGATGATCGTGTCTGGGCTGGTTACCAAGTTGGCTCTACAAATACAACAAGCTTCATTACTGCAGGCGGTCGCGCCAGCTTTGACGGCGCTGTGACTGCTTCCAACATCACTGCCTTCAAGAACAGCCTCACTACGGGTGCTGCTGCTGCAACAAGCTTGTCTGAGTTGCAGTCTGCAATTGCTACTGCCCTCGCCCTGCTCTGATAATTATCTAAAACTATGTCTACCACTTATACCTGGCACATTCACGACCTTGAGCGCACCACCGCTGACGGGATTGTGTTCAACGTTTCTTTCTCTATCGAAGCTACTGACGGTACCTACTCCGCCAGTCAGCTTGGCAGCGTGGCTCTCGAAGCTCCCGCTGAAGGAGATACAGTTATCCCGTACTCGGACTTGACCCCTTCTGTAGTCGAAGGATGGGTCAAAGGCGTCATTGGCACTGAAAATATCTCAGCTCTTGAAACTCATCTTCAGAGTGCATTGGACGAACAACGCGCTCCTACTAAGGCAGCAGGAGTTCCCTGGTAACAATTAACTATTGAGGCGGGCGGGAGGTTACTTACAAGATTAATTAATGACTACACTTATTCAACAGCAGACTCGTTCTAACTGGGACGAGTTCTGCAGCTGGGTGACGTCCACTAACAACCGTCTATACGTTGGGTGGTTTGGAGTCTTGATGATTCCGTGCTTGCTCGCAGCAACCACCTGTTTCATTCTCGCATTTATTGCGGCACCACCTGTTGACATCGATGGAATTAGAGAACCAGTCGCAGGCTCCCTTCTCTATGGAAACAACATCATTTCGGGAGCCGTCGTTCCGAGCAGCAATGCCATCGGACTACACTTCTACCCAATTTGGGAAGCTAATACACTTGAGGAATGGTTATACAACGGAGGACCGTATCAACTCGTCGTCTTCCACTTCCTTCTCGGTGTCTTTTCTTACATGGGACGAGAGTGGGAACTTAGCTATCGACTAGGGATGCGCCCTTGGATCTATGTTGCGTACTCTGCACCGGTCGCTGCTGCAACCGCAGTTTTCCTTGTCTACCCGTTTGGGCAGGGTAGTTTTTCTGACGGCATGCCTCTTGGCATTTCCGGTACGTTCAACTACATGCTCGTCTTTCAGGCTGAACATAATATCCTTATGCATCCTTTCCATATGTTGGGTGTTGCCGGCGTATTTGGTGGGGCTTTGTTCTCTGCTATGCATGGCAGTCTTGTCACCTCTTCCCTTATTAGGGAGACAACCGAGGAGATTTCTCACAACTATGGGTATAAGTTTGGGCAAGAAGAAGAGACGTATAACATCGTCGCTGCCCATGGATATTTCGGTCGATTGATTTTTCAATATGCTTCTTTCAATAACTCCCGTTCTTTGCACTTCTTCCTCGCAGCCTGGCCGGTTGTGGGTATCTGGTTTGCAGCGCTTGGTGTATCTACTATGGCTTTCAATCTCAATGGTTTCAACTTTAACCAGTCGATTGTTGCGAATGAAGGGCAAGTAGTTAACACCTGGGCTGACATCCTGAACCGAGCCAACCTTGGTTTTGAGGTCATGCACGAACGGAATGCTCATAACTTCCCACTTGATCTTGCTATGGCTAGCACTACACAAGTGGCACTTACTTCACCAACTATCGGATAATGTTAGATGCTGTAGTGACTGCGGTCATTGCAGGACTGTCTGGATTAGGTGTAATCACAGGGCGTCTTCACTCGCGCATTTCAGATTTAGATCACCGAATAGACGCCCTGGAAGTAAAGCTTGCAGAGAACTATGTCGCTAAATCTGACCTGTCTGACATAACTGATCGGATAGAAGCGCATATGATTCGCATTGAAAATAAATTAGATAGAATAATCATTAAATAACCGTCCGTTCATCCCTATCGGGACGCATGTTTGCACAGGTATGGAACGGGACCTGTGTGTCTCCTATGGAGGTTTACCATGCAACGCAAGACTGTACGTCTCGTGTATCGCGGTGTTCCCTACACCAAGTGATTGAGTAAAAGCTCACGGGAGAGGTGCAACGCCTCTCCTCACTATTGGTTAGTGCCCTTACGAGGACAACACTAGCCGTCATGACGGCAGGAAAGACTGCAATACAAATTGAATACTCTGAGCTCAGAGGAAATTGCTTAAACCTCTTTATAAAAAACATTGGCTAACACTACTACTACCTCCATTGGCTCTATTAATAAGAGCCCTGGACTTTCCCTTACCCAAGGCGGTACGGCTTACGACAATAAGTATGCAACTTACCTGAAGCTGTTTTCGGGTGAGATGATCAAAGCGTACGAATCTGCAACCGTTGCTAAAGGCACTGTGCAGAACCGCACCCTGAAGAACGGCAAGTCTTTGCAGTTCATCTTCACGGGTCGGATGGATGCTGGCTACCACACCCCTGGTACCCCCATCCTTGGATCTGGTGATCCTCCGGTGGCTGAGAAGACCATCGTCATGGACGACCTGCTGGTTTCCAGCGCATTCGTCTACGACCTGGATGAGACTCTCGCTCACTACTCCCTGCGTTCTGAGATCGCTGCCAAGATCGGCCACGCTCTGGCTGAGTCCTACGACAAGAAGATCTTCCGAACCATTGCTCTTGCCGCTCGNGAGTCACACCCTGTGACCGGCGAAACCGGTGGCTCCCAGATCTCTCTGGGTGCAGGCAAAGAGTTCGACGCTCAAGCTCTGGTTGACGCCTTCTTTGAGGCCGCTTCAATCCTGGACGAAAAGAACGTTCCCCAAGCTGGACGTACTGCTGTGCTGTCTCCTCGTCAGTACTACTCCCTCGTGTCCTCTGTTGACACCAACATTCTGAACCGCGACTTCGGTAACACTCAGGGCAACCTGAACTCCGGTCAAGGTCTCTACCAGATCGCTGGTATTGATATCAAGCGTTCTAACAACCTGCCTTTCCTGGCTGGCTCTGTGGCCCGTGTGGATGGTGAGAACAACGACTACAGCGGAAACTTCGCTGATCACGCTGGCCTCATCTACTGCCGTGACGCTGCTGGCGTTGTGGAAGGTGTTGGTCCTTCGATCCAAACCACCTCTGGTGACGTCTCTGTCATGTACCAGGGTGACATCATTGTCGGCCGCCTGGCTATGGGTGCTGGCACTTTGAACCCTGCGGCTGCTATTGAACTGCTCGCATCCTGAGGTATTAACTAATGGCTAATCAAACTACTGCTTCCTTTGGTGGAGGTATTAGCGGTGCTACTACCGGCATCTCAGGTGGTAACACTGCTATCCGCAAGTCTGTGGCTAAGACCCAGAAGGGTTACGGTTCTGCTGTAGCTGCTTCTAGTGTCTACTCGGAGACTAAGAATCTGCGTTTTGCTTACCACCCTGTGGAAGCTGACGCTCCTGCGCAATCTCGCGCCTGATCTTTTATATGGGGACCTTCGGGTCCCTTTTTTTTATTCATATGACTTCAACTCCAGTAGCTGATTTTAATCAGAATCCTGAACTATTAGCTGTTAATACTATTCTGGGATGTATCGGTCAGGCACCTGTAACGGCACTTGATTTTGAGAACCCGGAAGTGTTCCTCGTATATCAACTGCTCAACAACGTACGAATCGATACCCTGTCTGAGGGTTGGAACATTAATACAGAGGCAGGGGTAAAGCTGACTCCTGTAGATACCAATGGAAGGGTGTATGCACCCAGCGGAACCCTGCGTATTGATGGTGCAGGAGAAACTGTCGACAAGACAACAAGTATCGTTGTTCGTGATGGTGCCTTATATGACAAGAATAAGCACGACTATTGTGATGAACAAGTTACTGTGAATATAGTCTGGGATCTTGAGTACGACAAGCTTCCCGCTGTCTTCCAGAGATACATCACAGCCCGCGCAAGTACCCGTGCTGCTGTGGAACTAGTAAATAACACTGACCTATACAGAATGCTGGGTCAAAATGAAGTAGCACTGCGTGCTGCATTAGTTGACTCCGAATGCACGTCTGGTGATTACACATTCTTTGGTTCACCTGAGGGTACTGTCTACCGCCCATATTCTCCCTATAGAGCACTAGCACGATAATGGCAGGCATCACTCAAACAATTCCTAGTTTTGTCCAAGGTATTTCTGGACAGCCTGATGAGCTAAAACTACCTGGACAAGTAAATGACCTTGTAAATGCTATCCCTGATGTTGCTCGTGGTCTTATCAAACGACCAGGTGCACGTCTTGTAAATCACATTACTGATGACACAAGTGGTCGTTGGTTTAATATCAACCGTGACCGTTCAGAACAGTATGTAGGACAGGTTCTAACTGATGGCACGGTTAACATCTGGGGATGTAATGATGGTGCAGGATACCCAGTTGTCTATAGTCCAAAACCTGTCAATATCAATTCTAATGCAGAACCGCTGGTAATTGCACCAGCTGATGCTGGCAATACGTTGTATCCGAATTGTGACGTCAATGCATATACTGCTGATCTAAACGAATACAGACGGCTTCAAAACTTAGTAAGTGAACAAGAGGAGTTAGTAGAACAAAACAGAACTGCTGCAAACAACCTCCTGAATCAAAACTTTGACACTATCTACTACGAGGTAGATTATATCAATGAAGGTGCAGTCGAGTATAAAATTACAACCGGTTATTCAACAATCCACGGTGACATCAATAAACCAACTGGAGCAACCTTAGGGAGGAAAATACAGAGCGATGTATACCATGTTGCTGCAAGTCAATATCAAGCCGCTATTGATGGATCCGGTGACACAGAGTTCTCAAACAGACTGTACGATAAGTCAACCGGTGTAAAGGGTGACATCTATGAATACGTAATAAATAGCTTTCCGCAAAGTGAATACGACGGCTATGTGGCTGCAAAAACAGCGGCAGAAACACAGCTCGCAACTCTCATTCCTCAACGAAATACAGCAAAAACATCATGGGAACAAGAGGCATCAAACTGTGCTATTACCGCAAATCCATTTGGTGCAAGCCTGACGCATTCAGAGACAAGTGACACAAGTGTTTTACTTGATTACCTAAAACATGATGATCCGGAGGATCTACAGTTCCTTACTATTAATGACTTTACGTTTGTCAGCAATCGGAAAATCAAACCTTCAACATCGAAGTCAGCGCTGAACGAACGACAACATGAAGGGTTTATTGAACTGAAAAACTTGGCATATAGCCGTGACTATTCAGTTTCATTCAACACGATTGCTTCTTCGCAGACACCACTACAAACAATAACGAGTGCTGCATCCGTCAGTGTTAACAAGGTTAACTGGGCAGACGACAATGCTAATTGTCAATATACAGCTATCCAGAACTTCAATGAAAATCACCCTACCGACTCAAATAAAACAGGATTAAACTTCCAAATTGAAACCCGTGGACAGGCAGTTCTTAAGGACCTAAATGATCAATATAAAGGTTACAAGTGTGAGTACACAACCAACGTAAGATTGTTATCTGGAGGTCAGGGTTGGGAAAAGGGTGACACTGTAGAAGTCACAATGAATGGTGCTACCTACTCAATCACTGTTACTGAGATTTCATCCCGTAGTGTACTAGGAAACCTGGGTACGGCTACAGAATCGACACCGACGAGTGGCTCAACTATTGTGCAGCCCGAAGATGTTCTCACTGATCTTGCGGCAGCAATTGCAGCACAGACAGTTGGAATTACAGCTGATGTTATTGGTAATGGTATTCACGTAACATCAGCAACACCATTCCAAGTAACTACTAATGCAAGTGACCTGCTCAATGTATTTACAGATTCAATAAACGACGTATCACGTCTACCCGACCAATGTAAACATGGATATGTCGTAAAAGTTGCTAATTCTGCAGAACTGGAAGATGATTACTACCTTCGGTTTATTGCAGACAATGGCGATGAAGGATATGGCGTATGGGAAGAGACCTATAAGCCAGGCATTGATGCAGTCTTCAATGGCTATTCAATGCCACACCAGATTGTACGCATGTTCAATGCTTCTGGTAATGTCTATTTTATTGTATCACCAGTAGACTGGGAGGACAGATTAGTAGGTGATGAGATTACAAACCCTACTCCATCGTTTGTAGGTAAGTTTATCAACAAGATGGTTTTATTTAGAAACCGCCTTGGAATGATGTCAGATGAAAATATAATCCTTTCACGGCCTGGTGACTTCTTTAACTTCTGGTCAAAGACAGCACAGGTTGTCAGCCCTATTGACCCAATTGACGTAAGTGTCAGTTCATCAAGTCCCGCAACTCTGTATGACGCTCAAGAGGTCAATGCTGGTCTGCTGATGTTCAGTGAAGAACATCAATTCCTGCTAACAACAGACAATGATGCATTGACTCCAGACACTGCAAAGGTTAACAGTATCTCAGCTTATGGGTTCAACAAAAAGACTGAACCTATTTCTATGGGTACTACAGTTGGATTTATAAGTAGCTCCGGACGTCACTCACGGTTGTTCGAGATTACTAACATCAGACGTGAGGGTGAGGCAGAAGTACTAGACCAATCAAAGGTGATTGATAACCAGTTACCTTCGAACATTGACCTACTAGCGCACAGCAGGACAAACAACCTGATCTTGGCTGGACAAAGAGGAACCAGCCTGCTATTTGGCTATCAATACTTTAATACTGGCGAAAAACGGGCACAATCTGCATGGTTTAAGTGGAACCTAACAGGTAATATTATCCACCAGTACATTGAAAATAATGTCCTTTACTTAGTGATTGCAAATGGAACTATTGTGTCTCTACAAACGATCGACCTTAAGTTCTCAGAAAACTCAGCAATCCAACCATCTGATTCAGTTGTACCGATAACAGTTCACCTTGATAACTGGCAGACAGTTCTACCATCAAGCATCACTCATTCAAACGGTCAGTCAACATTTACTGTACCACCAGGATTCTTCACTAATGATGGACTACGTGTATGGGCGATTGCAGATGACACGTTCCGTGGTCAAGTCGTTACACCGACAATCACTAGTAACACTGTATATCTCAATGGTGATTGGTCTAACACAAGGGTGGTAATTGGATATGAATTTACGATGAGTATTAAATTGCCTACAATTTATCCGACTAGATCTGAGGGTGACAAGAGTCGATCAGACATAAGATCATCGTTGACAATCCACCGTCTAAGACTGAGCTTTGGTCCTATTGGTGTCTATGATGTGACTCTAGATAGGATAGGTAAAGGCAGTCGTACATTACATTTTGATCAACGTGAAATGGATGGCTATAAGGCTAATGCTGTTGCTGTGGATTCTTTCGGTTTGGAAACTATTCCTATCTATGAAAGGAACACCAACCTTGCAGTAACTGTTTCATCTACACACCCGTCTCCTGCGACATTGTATTCAATGACATGGGAAGGAGACTATACAAATAGATTCTATAGACGTGTCTAAGTTTATCCACCCTGTAACGCTGGAGGCTGCCTATCAGGTAGCTTCCCAGCTGCGCGAGGATGACCGTAGAGAGGCGGTAGAGGGGCATGGGTTAGATCCCATCATTGACATCCCTATCGCCTGTCTGACGGGCTACAACGTGCATTTCAACGTGCCAGACGGCAGGATTGCTGGACTGGCTGGTATTCACAAAGGAGGTCGGATATGGATGGTATGTACACCAGCTATTGAAGACTTCCCACATCACTTTGCCCGAGAAGCTAAACGCTTTATTGAAGGGCTAGATGAACCATACCTGTGGAACATCGTTGACAACAGGAATACCGTCCACATCAAACTACTTAAATTTCTAGGATTCACGCTTCACGATGAAGTGACATATGGACCTAACAACCTAACCTTTACAAGATTCGACCGTGTGTGCACCAGTAGTAGGTGCCATCAGCGCAGTTAGTGGCATTGCCTCTGCCGTTGGTGGTTATCAATCTCAATCTGCGGCAGTCGCTGCCCAAAACAAAGCCGCTATTAACAACTACAAATACCAGGTAGCTCAACGTGAAAACGATTGGCGGCAGACGCTGACTGCCTGGGGACATAAGAGACTTCAGTACAAAGCGCAGACAGACGAGAACTTCCTAGGTGCTCAGAAGGGTTACCAACAGGAACAACAAAGACTGAACGAAATTTATCAGAAAGCCAGGTTCACCAACCAAGACCAGTTGAATAAAATGCTGGCATCACAGGGTATGAACTACGCCAGAGGGGCTACTGGACAATCTGCTCAACGTAGTAATGCAATGATGCTCGCTGCACTGGGTAGGTCACAAGCACAGACGGCTGCGTCACTTGCTAGTGCACGGGATGCTGCTGACTTCAATAAGCAAAGCATTAGAGATCAGCTTATCTCTGCTAATCGACAAGCATATGGACAGGTAGCACTGAAACCTGTTGCTGGTATTGCTCCACCACCTCCTGTATTGCAGTCAGGACCTAGTCCGCTGGGTCTGATTGCTGGCATTGGTAGTGCTGTTGCTAGTGGATTAAGTACGTACAACAGCCTGAAAGCACCTGACCCGACGGGCAACACACCAGCGCCACAGCAAACTCAATCGTTTGGTCAATTCTCTGTACCCACTGCACAGCAGTTTGGAGCTAACAGCTATACCAGTCCTTTCCAAGGCAACTCCTACGACTTCTTTAGCCAAAACAACTCTCTCCTTTAATATATGACATTTACAAGCTATGCACAGGGAGGGTCGTTTCGTCCTAAGTCGGTAACTGACTACCTCCCTGCACTTAAAGAAAACCAAGCCAGGCAGAAGAGGGACGAAAATGTCTACTTCAACCAGTTGCGTCGGAATGATCAGACACGAATTGAAGAAGCTAAGCGTACTGGTGATGGACTGATTGCTCTCGGTAAGTTCTCTGGAACACTCGCTGATGTCTTGGCTAAAGAAGCTAAGAAGAAGGCAGAGGAGGATATGAACGAAGGTATCGTTATGGCGTACGAGGAAGCCATGTTTGGTCCTGGTACACCTGAGCGGATAGCGCTAGATGCAGGTGAAGAACAGCTGAAAGCAGACGATGCACAGATTCAACTGGCTGCAACAGGTGTCTTGGCTATGAACCCTGAGAACTATCAGGCAGCTAACAACGTCAAGAACCTGAGTGGCTGGAAGAAGTATGGCTATGCCACTGGTTTAGCCCAAACAGCTGCAATGAACTATCAGCCATGGATGGAAAACGCCATGCGGACTGATGACACCACCCAAATCACCATCAATGGTGAGACCTTTACTCCTGCAACAGCTGCTGACCCTGCACAAAAGCAAGCAGCTATGGGTGTATTGCGTCGTCAATATATGGCACAAGCTGGTATCAGTGGATTGTCTAAACCACTCCTGGCTAAATACACCTTTGAGGAGATGTATAAAGCTGATGCCGCCATGATTGGTCAAGCACGTAAGGACTATGCGATTGCACAGTCTGAGATTGATGCTGGTGAAGCGGATAATGCTTTTCTAGCTACTAAAGATATGCAGACCTACCTGGACTCGATGTCCACAACTGTGGATGGTCAGGGCAGGATGCGTGGCTACGGTGGAGCTTGGACAGAAGTTATGTCGCGCCTCGAAACAATGGCTGCAGCTGGTCTGCTGACCGAAGCTGACATCAGAGCAGTAGAGGGTCAGATTCAGGGTGACACGGGTAAAACCTTTGGTGAATTACATAGGACTAAGTTCGCTCTGCTGCGTCAGAAGATTCAAGATGCTGAGTTAAGCAACTACAACCGAAGCAATGAGCAGCGAAAACTGGAAAGAAGTAAAGCTGAAACTGCCATCATCGACCAACTGATGTCTCAAGACGACATCACTGAGGATGATATTGAAGCAGCAGAAGAAAAGCTAGATGAGATCTATCCAGGTGTGGACAGCACTCGCTTGAATAGCATCAAGTCGAACCAAACAGTTGAAGCTGAATCACTGAAGGCACAAGCTAAAGAAGCAAAAGAACTTGCTGATGCAGGTCTACTGACACCTGAGCGTCTGTCGAAGTTCCACTGGAGCATCCAACAACAGTTCTCCAATGTTGCACAGATGCAGAAGGAAGCAGCACCTGCACTAACTGTTCACCTGGAGGCAATTGAAGACCAGGTCAAGAACATTGCTGGTGTGACACCACAGTCAAAGGCTGATGGCACGGTGACATTGATGGTTGCCAAGGCACAGGCTGACCTGAGACAGATTGCTGCAAAGCACATGGCTAATGGTAAGTCTGCTGAGGATGCTGGCCTTCTGGCATACACCGAAATTAATCGGAGACTGGAAGAAGGCAAAGGCTTGGCACTCGATCAGAAGAATAATCCCTATGCATCAGACGGTACTGAGGGTTATCCGAACCTCCTTCCGTCAACAACAGACGCTTCCAACGCTGAGAGAAGTGCAGCAGCTGATATCGACCGTATTGAAGCCACAGCAAACGCACTTGGTGGTCGTCTAGCGTTTGGTAAGACACCAGGACTTCTCTTTAACGAAGAGGAGCTAGAAAGATTTGACCGTGATATGTCGAACGGGACATTTGAAACACCAGCAAGAGCTGCACACTTTGCACGTGTTTATGGTTTCAAAGATCCCTTAGAGATTATTAACGCACAGAGAGAAGCAGCAGGAATGGAACCTATGAACGTACCGGCTTCAGTTGAAGCTGTAAGACAGGGTGTGAACCCGGCGCTACAGAAATTTCTATATAACTATCCGACAGAACATAGGCAGACACGTGCTCTGAGTTCTATCGCGAACTATAACGCCAGTATTGTACCCAGAGGGTATGGTGATGCAGTCCAAAGTGCTGCTCAAAAGCATGGTATCGACCCATCTATCTTGGCTGGATTGATTGAAACTGAGAGTTCTTGGAACCCAGCAGCGATTAGTGCTTCTGGTGCCCGTGGTCTTGGACAGTTTATGCCTGCTACTGCAAGGGAGTTTGGTGTAGATGTCAACGACCCTATCTCTTCTATCAATGGTGCTGCAGAGTATCTGAAGTACCTGCAGGACTACTTCAAGGGAGACATGAACCTGGCTATCTATGCTTACAACGGAGGCATGGGGAACATCGAAAAGTTCGGTGGACCTATCCCTGGTAATGCAGAGAACCAGAACTATCTGAAGAAAGTAATGCGTGGAGCAGCAAGGTATGGCTACGGTCAACTTCCTGTGCGACACGTGTACACTACTGGAAACATTGGTCCTACTTCCACTGGACCACATCTAGATGTCAAGAAAGTTGGTGGGGGACGTTTTCTTCCCAGTGACCTTGACAAGTACGTAATTGTTGATGACCCAGAACTAGGCAGTGTCCCTCTCGGACAAATCCCTGTTACTGGAGACTTTGACAGCCACACCGCAAGAGGATCCCACGGGATTGATTACGGTACGCATTCGGGAACAAAGATTCGCCTACGTGGTGGAGCAGTATTAGTTGGTAGTCGTCCTTCGATTCACGGAGACGTCGTCACTATTGCACTTCCGAATGGAGAACAATACACATTCCTACATGGAACTAAAGGATGACGAATTCCGTCTTTAATGACTTCCAACCTGACTACGGTACGGAGGAAGAAAACACGGCTTTGATTGAGCAGGTTGAGGCGCAGCAAGCCGTCGAAGACGCTGAACGCTATCAACTACAACAACAGATGCAACAGCAGGAACAAGCCTCTACGGAGGCTCCTGCACAGCAACCACAACAACAGGCACAACCTGAGTCGTCAGAAACTGATGCTGGTGATGTAGCCCGAGACTTTGCTACAGCCGCTTTAGGTTTTGGCAAGCTCAACGAAGAAACTGGAAAGCTAGAAAACGGAACATCAGCAGGTATTGCACTTCATGGTGTAACTAATACTGCTGTGGGTCTGATCAACATGATTCCAGGCGTAGAGATCCCACGTGTCCCTAAGTTTGCAGACGAGCTACAGCAAGCTGGTAGTGAAATCTCTGGTGTCATTATCCCTATGGTTGCAGGTTTACCGCCTGTGGTTAAAGGTGCAAAGGCACTGACAGCAGGCAATGCTGCCTTACAGGGTGCTACTGCTACCCGACTGGGTACGTTTGGACTGTCCACCGGCTACGGCGCAGTAATTGACTACGCCTCTGATGCTGGTGAAGGCGACACACTAACTGGCTCTCTAAAGCAGAAGTTCCCTAAGACCTGGGGATGGCTGCCTGACAACATCGCCACGATGGCACACGAGTCACCAGATATAAAGCGGAAGAAGAATGCTATTGAAGGTATTTACTTTGGTGGCATCTTTGACTCGCTTGGAATTGTTGCTAAATATGCCTTCGGCAAGGCACAACTTGATAGAGCATTTAAGTGGGTGCCTGAGAATGAGAAAGCAAAGACAGTTGTAGAGGAACTGAGCAAGAACATAAAGGTGAAAGACCTGGACGTTCTTGCAGAACAACCTACAAAGCAATCACGGGACCTAGACAACCTTGGTCAATACAACGCAGGAAGGTCAGTTGACCTGGATGCAGGACCTATCTTTGGATACCATGACCTCTATGATAACTTCGAGTCTGGCATTCGGACTGTTGATGATGGTGGCATTTATTCTGCTGCCGTAGACAACCTACAGATTCTGCGTAACATCGACACTGTTGATGGTCGTGTTGGAAGCATTATTCGTGAGGGTCAGCTAAAAGCAACCCTAGACGGAATCGATAACCCAAGTACCTATCAGAACTTACTGAAAGGACTCAAGACTCAGCTCGAAATGGGTGGTGAGTTTGGATTCAGTACAGCGTCTGGACGTTACCTGTCTAGCAAAGAGATTGTTGAAGCTGGTGATGAACTGGCTGCACGTCTGCTGGACATGGATGTTGACCAGATGCGTAATGCGTTTAAGCCCTTTATGGGTAAGGACGTAGACACTGGTGTCCAGGTGCTCAATGTTGAGGGACTATCTGGTGTTCACAAAGCCATTAAGGCTTACACCGACGAGTATGCCAACCTGACACAAGAACGTGCTTCTGCACTGCTGCAGACGTCACTGGCTGGTCAAGCATCTGACATGGCAGAAGGTGCCCGCCTTATGGCTGGTAGTTCTGCTGTCGAACGAGCACAGGAGCAAATCCTGGACCGACTGGAGTTCCTGATGACCGTTAATGGTCAGTCTCGGTACACGCGTGGTCGTGCACTGAACATGGTGAACTTCTGGAACAGGATGACTCAGAGGGGCTCAGACGCCTCTCAAGCGGCTTATGCAAAGCGTATAGCCAAAGGTATTGCCGATGAGAAGAACAGCACTCTGAAAGCCTTACAGCGCATTGCTGTGGAGTCCAAGACAACAATGGATACTCTGCGTGCAATTAAGAGTGAAAAGCCAGAGATGTTGGCACCATTCATGATGGCTTATGAGTTCACTGATGGAAACATCAACACGATCTCTAGGTTGAACGAATACATCAAAAATTCAACCAAATTGCTCCGCAAGATGGTCTATGACGCAAACCCTGAGACACAGTCAGTTGTGCTGCAAGGAATGTGGGCAAACATCTACAACTCCATGCTGTCTGCATTCATGACTCCAATTAAGGCAGTTGTGGGTGGTACTGGTGTGTTGGTTGCAAAGCCTTTGTCTGTATTGGCTGGAGCATTGACAACACCTGGAGCACGGAAACCTGTTCTGCAAAGAGCTGGGTTCATCTACCAGGGTGCGTTAGAGACACTGTCTAGTTCCATGGCGTATGGAGCACAGACCTTCAAGCGTGCCTCACGTAATACAGATGACATCCCGTTTTATCAACGGCAGGACTTCCAACAGAAGAATGCTAAGCAGCTAGAGATTGTCAATGCTGCTGCTGATGTAGCTGCTGGCGAAGGCAACTTCGGTGCACGAGCAATGATGGACCAGGTGAATGCTATGCACGCCATGGCAGACAACCCGATGCTTAAGTTTGGCATTAATGCAATGTCAGGTTGGGATGGCTTTATTAACTCAGTGCAAGCTAACTGGGCAGCACGAGCCAAGATCTATGACGAAATGGTCATGGCTGGGCAAGAACTTACGCCAAAACGCACTCAAGCACTGCAGCGTAAGTTGACTCGTGAGATGTTTGATGAGAACGGCAAGATTACCGATGAAGCAGTGAAGCTTGCTTCTAAGGAACTGAACATGAACATGGACAGCGATTTCGTTAAGTCCATGAATGGAATGCTGCGGACCTTCCCTGGTCTAAAGCCCTTCCTGATGTTCCCGTCTACCTCAGCCAGCATGTTGAGCTATGCAGGCTCGCATATGCCGTTAAAGGACTTCATTGGTGACCTGAACAAGTACCGCAAACCATTTGCACAACTGAGTCAATCAGAAGCTGAGACTTTGCTTGCTGCTAAGGGATATAAGTTTGATAAGAACGCAGAGGCTGTCTATGAGCACCTGCGCGCTGAATTGAAAGGACGTCAGGGCATTGGAACCCTGGCTGTCTTCGGAGGAGCATCATTGTTTATGGCTGATCGCCTGCGTGGTGATGGTCACTTCGATAAGGAGACACAGCGAGTCCGTGTGGCTAATGGCTGGAAACCTAGGACCATCATGGGTCTAGACGGCAAGTGGTACAGCTACGCAGAGATGGGTGCTGTAGGTGATTGGTTAGCACTGACTGCCAACTTCATGGATAACTTTGACGTCTTCCGCACTGGTAAAGGTGGAACACTTAACGACGTTGAGTTCGCTACCAGTCTCTACAAGCTAGGACACATGCTCGGTGCGTCCCTGGTTAACAAGTCTGTCTTGAGTGGTCTGGAACCACTGTTTGACATGACGTCAGGCAACAGTGCTGCACTGTCTAGGTGGGCAGCTTCGTTTGGTAACTCATTGATTCCACTAAGTGGTCAACGCAGTGAACTGTCACGACTGTTGGCACCTGCTGTCCGTGAGACCCAGCAAGAGCTGGATGACCTGATTGCATCACGTAACCCGCTGATGCGTAACCTCCTGCCGGAGAAGATTGACTTCGTCGATGGCGTTCCCATGGGCGAGCCTGAGAACTTCTTCCAACGTATCTGGAATACTTACTCACCACTCAAACAATACGGTGCAGTGTCTGAAGAAAGACAGTTCCTGATTGACATTGAGTTTGACGCAATGCCTACCTTGAAAACTAATGGCAAGGGTGTGGAATACACGCCTGAGCAGATTAGTGAGGTCTCCCGTCAGATGGGTAAGGACCAAATCTTTAAGGCTGAGATTCGCAGAATTATGGATAGCCCTGCTGGTCGGGACTTCCGAGATGAATATCGTCGTGCACAGACCGAAGAAGGTCTGAGTGTAGACGTTTCTAAATTTAAAACTGTCCACCGTCAGCTCCGTAGTGCACTTCGTGCGGCACAACTTGCAGCACAAGCAAAACTAAATGATGCTGACCAAATCGAAAGAGTTCAAGGTCTGAACGCAGCCTACGCACAAGCTGAGGAAGCTGGTGATCTTGACCGTATGAAGAGTCTACAACCCGCCCTGCAAATGTATCGCTAAAGTGAATGGCAACCATACAAAATCAATACACAGGTGACGGTTCCACAACCGATTACTCATTTACATTTGAATATCTTAAGCAATCAGACATCAAGGTTTCTCTTGACGGGGTTGCAACAACTGCATACATTTTTGCCAGCCCAACACTAATTCGATTCAACACTGCTCCTGCAAACGGTGTCGCCATTAAAATCAGACGGGAAACAGACGTAGATAATTTAAAAGCTACGTTCTTCCCAGGGTCCAGTATTAGAGCACAAGATCTCAATAACAACTTCACTCAAACCCTGTACGTATCACAGGAAAGTGTAGATAGAATTGATAACTCTGATGCCACTAGTGTCGTAAATACAGCAAATAATGCACTATCGGTTGCGCAGCAGGCACAAACTGCTGCTACCGCTGCAGAGGCCGCAGCTGAAACCGCTGTTAGTACTGCGATCTTAGCTGGAGATAACGTATCTGAACTGACTAATGATGCTGGCTACCTGGTCAGTGGTAACAATGTCTCTACATTGACCAACGATGCTAACTATGTATCCTCTGGGGATAACATCTCCACGCTTACCAACGATGCTGGATACAGCTCTAGCGGTGTCCCTGTGGGTGCTGTTTTCCACTTTGTGTCTACAGCTGTACCTACTGGTTACTTGAAGTGCAACGGTGACACCATCCCTAACGGAACTGGAACTGTCCAGGGTGTGACTGCTAATTTCTCTGCTCTGTTTGCACTGGTGGGGTCAAGTCTTCCAGACCTGCGGGGTGAGTTTATCCGTGGTCTTAGATGACGGACGTGGGGTTGACTCCGGTCGTTCTGTCAACACTGACCAAAACGCCACCTCAATTCGCACTGCTGTTCAGTCTCACCAAATAAATAATGCTGGCTCGACAAATCTTGATGTTTCTGCAGGAATAAGTTTTGCAGAAGCTGAGAGTTTTGGGGGCTCAACCCCACCTGGCGCTCGCTTTGGTGACAATGGGACTGGATTTAACAGCAACTACGCAAACAATATCCTGCTAGGTGGTCAAGACACTTCGGCATCGGGTCGTAACACCTGGATCACCACACGTCCGCGAAACGTTGCACTACTTGCCTGTATCAAATACTAATCAAACACCATGATTACTCTTCTCCGACCAATTCTTATTTCATTCGTGACCTCACGTAAGGTCAAGGAACTTATTTGTGATCTTCTGGATCGACTCGTAGCTACAACCGATAACAAGCTTGATGATGCTGCTGCACGTGGCATTCGTGAAGCTCTTCTTGGTGAATAGTGGAGTGGGCAGAACCACCTGTTTTGCCCAGACTAATCCTTCCGGAACCGCCTGTATTGCCTAAACCAGTTCTGGAGGTACCAAGGGCTGAGTTACCTAGTTACAAGCCTCTTGTAGTACCTCCTAGCGACCTTAGAGCACCTGAAGGAGTTAAAGGACCAAATACAGAAGAAGAACCTCCTAAGCCAGAGGTAAAACAACCAACTATTCCAGAAATAAACATCCCACCTGAAGCACAGATAGTAGAAATTCCATTTACGGATATTGAGGTTCCATTACCTACAACTACTATCATGACAACAGCAGCAACTACAGCAACTATTTCTGTAGCCGCCACCTTGACTGCAACTTCTGTCTTTAAGTACCTCGTCACATTGATGAAACCCATCATTAAAACTACATGGACGAAAATAACGACAAGAAAGCAGGATTCATCAAGTTCATCGTCCTCGTCTGGTCAGCAGGACTCCTGACTGCCAGTTACGCAGGATGGATGCCAAAGATGGATCCAACATATGTAGCCTCAATTCTTAGTGGCACCCTTGCAACTTTTTCTATTTCTAGAGAGAAAAAACAATGAAGCGACTACTTTTATTGCTATTTCTGGCAAGCCCAGCTGCTGCCAACCAAGTCACCCCTAACTTCACCCAGGGATCTATGCAGTCCACAACTACATCAACTGT
>FUFK010043911.1_pt1 | contig 28475 bp, 27 predicted proteins | sample 1021851 | NCBI WGS metagenome assembly FUFK01 (sample SAMEA51879418, study PRJEB19060) | metagenome
TTAGAAAAAACTATGGAAAAACAATCTGGAAAAAGTTTACAAAAAAAATATTCTAGTTAATTTTAATTATTAATAAAAAGGAAAAATAAAATGCCAAGTAAAGCAAAGTGTAAAATGATGGTAGGGCCTGGTAAGAAATATAAAACTATGTCTGAGTGTATGAGTTATGGTGGTAAAAAAATGGGTAAAACTCAGAAACCTATGGCATCTGCAAAAGCAGAACAAGACATGGTTGGAACTGCTATGGCTAAATCTAAAAATGTTAGAATGAAAAATCGTATTAAAAAGAACTTAAGTAGAAGTGGTTACTAGTGGGTAAGAAAATAAGTGTAGATCTATTTAGTAATGACATTGGTTTTGGTGACACAGTTAGTCGTGCAATCAAAACAGTAACTAGAGGAAAAATAAAGGAGTGCGGAGGATGCAAGAAAAGACGAGATATATTGAACAGGATGATTCCGTACAGGAACGCTACGAATCGGGGGTAAGAAATGGTGGTGCTATATCTGGATCTGAAGGTGGACTTAGATTAGATATATTTGACCATGATGTAAACTCTGAAGTAGACTTTACGGAAGATACTTGTTCTTTATGCGAACTTCCAGAACACGCTCAAAATCTTATTATAGAAGATATAGAGTACGAACAAAATGCCTAAACAAACCTACAAAATAGAAGGTTTTCACGGTGGATTAAATAGTAATGCAGACCCTAGAGATATAGATGACATAGAAGCATCTGAACTTCAAAATATGAAGATCAGTAAATTAGGTAGACTTAAAATATCTGGAGCATTTAGTACAATCTCTCTTGAAAGCCCTGAAGGTGGAGATGGATGCCTTACCTTAAAAGATAAAGGTTTGTATGCTATGGATGCTGATAGAAAAGTATCTAATAATGCAGAGTCAAATGAAACATTATTATTTTTATATGATACAGTTTCAAACGCTTTTGATGTTCAAGATAGCGGTGGATTTACTCTTGATGAAATAAGTATTAACACTACTAATCCTGTTTATTATAATGCAGATGGAATATTAAGAATAGGAGATGGTTCTTTTGCAAATGAAGGTAAGTGGTATGGATATATAGCTGGTGCAAAATTTGATGGATTAAACGCAGATTCAGGTGATATTAATGATTGGATTTCTACTGATCAATCTATAACAACTCCAACAAAAGGAATATGTTTAATTTCTGATCCAACAGTAGGATCGGATGGAGATACTGTTAATTCTTCAAATTCTGAATATGATGGCAATGTTGCAGATGGATCTGGAGATAGAGAACCTGTTGAACATTCTGCTGTTAATTTAAGAGTAGGTATACAACATACAGAAATATTTCAAAATACAACTACTGATTGGTCTAGGAATACAAATTCTCCATTAAGATGCACTGCTTCAGATACTACGGAAATGTATCCTATACTTGGAAATAATGTTATTAAAATAGTAGGAACAACTGGTAGTTCTAACGAATTAACATTAGCTAATTCAGATAGTGGTACTTCATTAGAATTTCAAGTAACAGAAGAAGAATCATTAGTTTTTGGAATAAATATAGGTACATCAGAATATCAAAAGTTATCTCATATAAGACTTCGTATTACATCTACTAATATTAGCGATACAGGATATGTTGAATGGAGATTTACAAAAGATGATTTAATTGAATGGAGTACAAATTTATTAGTTTGTTCTACAACAAATATTAATATATCATTACCATCAGCTGATCTTGATGAAATTTATGATAGCATAACAATAGCAGTATTCCAAGAATCTCAATATTCAGGAGATGATTCTTCAGATTATTATTTACATCCTCCAATAAAAATTAAACATGGTGGAATAGAAGGATTTCAACCTAGTGTGTATGAATTTTACCATAGTTATTTATATGATAATTCTAGGCAAGAATCTTTACCTTTTAAATTTAAAGATTTGCAAGGTTCTTTTTATGAAGACAACAAAGTCAATATAGTTGGAAATTCTATATTGTTTAATTTTGACATTTATACATTACCTTATGATAACGCTGGAACTCCAGCTTATGCTTTTGACAAAAGAATAGTAGGATCTAGGTTGTATTATAAAGTAGAAGAAAATGATAATTATTTTTTAATAGGTGAATTAGATTTTGTAGACAATGGATTTAAGTGGCTTCCTGAATCTGATACTTTAGATTATGATATGGTAAACAGTCAACATCCATCTGGTATATTAGCAAAAGCATCATTAGTAAGAGAAATATCTCCAAATATAGCAAATACTATAGATACATATAAAAGCATTAATGGTTTTAGTACATCTGTGAAAAGTATAAATGCTAGATATAAAACAGCAGTTGTTCATGGAAGAAGATGTTATATAGGAAATGTAAAAAAAGATGGAGAAATTTTTTCTGATAGAATGATAAAAAGTAGGGTAAATAAATTTGATACGTTTCCTTCTGGAATGGGTGTAGTTGATGTTGCTATTAGAGATGGTGAAAGTATTGTTAAGTTAGAAGCATTTGCCGATAGGATACTTCAATTTAAACAAAAAAGTTTATATATAGTTAATGTATCTGAGAATGTAGATTTTTTAGAAGATGTATATAGAAATAAAGGATGTGAATTTAATTATCATGTAGTCAAAACAGATTATGGTGTAGCATGGTTTAATAAGTTTGGAGTATATTTTTTTGATGGTAAAAGAGTAATAAATTTATTAGAAAAAAAAGGTTTAAATGTAATTGGAGAAGAAGATTGGGAAGCCTTTATTACGGATGGAGTAGACGGATCTGCTGATGATACAGATATGTCTTCTGCTCATATAGGTTATATTCCTAGAGCAAGAGAAATATATATTAGAAATGAAAATGCAGATTCATATATATATAATTTTACATTAGGAGCTTGGGTTTATGGATCTCAACAATTTCTTGATTTTGGTACTCCTACTAATTTTGTTACAAATTCTGATCAAGATTTAATATATGCAGATAGCAATAGAAAAAGAATTTTAAAATGGACAAACGATGCTACATCTGGAAATACTAATTTATATGTAACTAAAGATATTGATTTTGGACAACCTTCTGTAAGAAAAAAAATATATAAAGTATATATATCGTATACATCTGATGGTTCAGGAGTTCTTACTGTAAATTATTCTGTAAATGGATCAGATACTTATTCAGTTGCTGGAGCTGTATCTGCAATGGCTCTTTCTAAACCTAAATGGACACAAGCAGAATATAAATTTAACAATGATGCAAAAAGTTGTTTTTCATTTAAATTAAAATTAGGTGCTAATACTGCTGGTTCTGGTTTTGAAATAAATGATATTACTATTGTGTATAGATTAAAGAATGTTAAATAATGCCTTTAACAAGAGACGAAAGAAAACTATTACATCAAAAGTCTAAACAACCAACTTTAGGAACAGGAAAACCAGATAATTCTCAAGGTAATGAAGGCGATATTACTTTTAGAAAAGTTCAAGGATCTGGAACTGTACAATTTTTAAAACAAGATGGTAGTTGGGTTGCTATGTCATCTTCAGGGACAATGCCTTCTAGTAGGGGAGTTGGTNTAAAAAATACATCTCAACCTTTTATTGCTTCTAATCATGATTCTTTAATAGGATTAGGAGANGATGANCATACTCAGTATTTGCTTATTGATGGAACTAGAGCAATGACTGGCAATTTAAATTTAGGCAGTAACGATATAGGATCTGTGGATGATTTAGATGTAAATGGGCATACTACATTAGATAAAACTACAATAGATACTACAGATGGAGCATTTACTGTAAATGGTTCAAATCCTATTTCTTTAATAACTACTGGTAGCAATGATATTAATATAAACACTAATCAAACATTAGATGTAGATATTAATGAAGATTATGAAATGTATGTAAGAGATCTTTGCGATTGGGATACCTCAACAGTAGACTGGGATAATGCTTCTACATTTACTTTAACTTCTGTTGATAATTTAACTATTGAAACATCTGGAGCTAATTCAGCTAAAACAATATTACTTTTTAATGATAATAATCATGCATCTGCATTTAGAGGAATACACTTAAAAGTAGATGCTCAAGACGCAGCTTCTTCTCAAAATAGTATATTAATTGAATGTGCTAATAGAAATTCTAAAGGTGGTGGAATTGGTGTAGATATTTCAAGTGCAGATGGTGTCTTAATAAGAGCTGAAGATGCTAATAATGGAGATGAATCTGGTGTACAAATAAGAGCAACTGAAAGCATTGATTTAGCAGGTGGTTCTAATAATATTACACCTACAACTGGGACTCCTAAAAGAACAAAAATTCATGACACAACAGAAATAGAAAAATTATACAGACCTACTGGTAGTAAAATTTTAACTAATTTAGACACAATAACTTCAGGTAATGAAACTGGGCATACTGAATTTGAATCAATAAATACACTTCATTTATTAAGAGCAACAACAATAATAGTAAAAAATTCAACTACTTTATTTACAGATTCTACTTGCGATACAACGAGTGGAGATGCTACAGTTACTTTTACAAGTACAGGAAATGCAAATGCTGGTCTTATTTCAGATGGAATGAAAGTAACTGGAACTGGTATTCCCTCTAATTCATTTGTAACAAGTAAAACTACATCTAGTTTTGAATTAAGAGACGTTAATAACAATCCAGTTAATGCAACTGCAAATGGAACAAATGTAACTCTTTCTTTTTTTAATTATATTAACAAATTATATAATAATGATTTTATTTTAATAGCTTCTATTTTAAACGATCAACATGATGATGCTGTAGGAACTATGTGGAAAATATCAATTTCATATGATATTGGATCTACAGATCTTGCTCAAGTATGGTATTGTGCTAAACAAAATAATAAATTTGCATGGCTTGGAAATAGTAATGGTGAAACTTTAGCAGCTAATGACAAAGGGATTTTAACTTGGACAAGTTCAAATGGAATTAGATGGCAAAATGCAACTGGAGGAGCAGTAGAAAGTGTAAGATGTTCAGCTCTCAAAATTCATAGTGGTACTAACGATTTCTAATAATACTGTTGGATAAAACAAATATGTTAATTAAATTAAATAGTAAAAGTATATAGTCAATATGGCCACAGCTTCAAAAATAAAATCTGCAATTCGGTCTAGAGGAGCATCACAAAGACAATTAACAGGGCAATTAGCTGGTGTCTCTGAACAATTAATGAAAGCGCAAGAGTCATCAATGATGGCTCAATTAGAAGAAAAAGAACAAGCTGCAATGTTTGGTGCTTTATCTGCTGGTTTAGAAGCTGGATCATCTTTTTTAGAAGGTGTAAAGCAAAGACAAGAATTACAATCTAATATAGATTTTTTATCAGAATCTTTAGGTGAGCAAGGCAAAGAATTATCTATGGTAAGAGGAGATAAATCTTCTTTAATGGATGTTTTTTCAGGTAAGGCTTCTGTAAGTAGTTATTTATTTGGTCAACAGCAATATCAATTAGATGGTAAAAACGTAGGTAGCAAATATGATGTATCTGCTATGGGTGAAAAAGCAAAAGCATTACAACAAGATAATATGTTAGATACTTTCTTAGGTACAGATGCTTTGTCTAAAAAACAAGATGTTAGTTTAGATACATTAGAAACTGCCAAAATGCCTTCTATAACTGGAGGCACTAGTCCTTTACCAGATTATGCATCTATTGAAAGAGAAGGTGGCGGTGGATTAGAGTCTCCTAAGGAAATAAAATTATCTACAAAGCAAGATACAATGATGGATAAAGTTGGAGAGAAAATTGAAAAAGGTACTCTTGTAAAAAGTGATGGTAATGTAGTACCTGAAACAGTTGTTAATAAAGCAAAAATGTCTACAGAAGAATATTTAAAAACAGATCCTCCTAATGCTATAAAAGAAATGATACAACCTAGTTATCCTAAAGAAGATAAAATTAGTGATTTCTTAAAACCTTCTGTAGATCAACCTATGGAAAATGAAAAACTATTTAGTTTTTTACCAGATTATTTACAAAGTAAAGATGAACCATCATTAGGGCCAGTAACAGATAGACCTTTACAAGAAAGAGCATTACAATACAGTTTTGATAAACCTTCTACTAAGATATTAAGAAGTCCTCAAGGTGGAGCTAAATTATTAAAAGATAAAATAAAAGATTTAAAAGTTGCTCAAGATAATTTAAAAGGTGCAAGGCCTTCTGACAAATTTAATAAAGAAAGATTTTCTAAGATAGTAAAAGAAAGATCAAGTGAATTAGAATCTTTAATATCTGAAATATATAATCCACAATTAGATTTATTTTATGGAGATGATAGTTCTGGTAGTATTACATTAAGAAAACAATTAGGTTCTGATTCTATTAAATTCATAAAACAATTAGCGAGTAAATAAATGTACTTACAAGCAATAGGATTAGGATTAACTGCATTACAAGAATATGGTCAAACTAGAAGAGCAAGAGAACAAGGTCGTGAACAAGTAGGTTTTTATTCAGAAGCATTATCTNATTTAGATTTAGCACAACAAACATTATCAGAATCATTAGGTTCTAGTTTAGCTTTACCTACATTAGAAGCGCAAAGAGCAGCTGATATAACTGCTGAAAGAGCTCAAGTAGGATTAGAAGGAATTAGACAAAGACAAGAATCAATATCAGAGGCAACTGGATTTGCTGGAGCAGGTGTAGATCAAGATGCTTTAAGAAGAGTAAGAAAAGATTATACTAGGCAAGTAGAAGATATTGATATATCTCTTACTAAAAGTTTAGGAGATGTTTTATCTCAATTTGAACAACAAAAATTTGAAATGCAATCTCAAAGACAGCAATTAGAAATGCAAAAAAAATTAGCACAAAGGCAAGCTGGAACTAAATACTTTGGATTATTTGGATAAATTATGTCTCAAACATTACAAGCATTAAACTCTATAATTAAATATAAAAACGAAAGAGAACGTCAGAAGATTGATAGGTCTTTAGCTATGATGGATATGGCAACAAGACTTAGACAACAAAAGATTGATAATGATAGACAAGAAAGAATGATGCAATTAAGAGAGAATCAAGAAACAAGACAAGCTGAAAAAGCAGACTTAGATGCTACTTACTTAAATAAAAAAATAAATGCTTTAGATAAAGCAGATGTTCAACAAACAAATGAACTTGAGTTACAAAAATTACAAGCTGAGGTAGATAAAGCTAGAGCAATAGCTGATAGAGAACAAAATAAAAATGTTGAAAAAATAGAAGACGACTTAAAAGCTGGTATAGATAATGAAATAAGATCTCAAAAAGAAATAGTATATCAATCGTTTCAACGTTCATTACCCGGTCTTATGGATGCTATTAGTAAAGGAACTATGGATAATGAATTTAGTTTAGCTGAAAGCACTCAAGTTATTAATAGTCTTTCTAAGATAGGTGAAACAAAACAAGAAAGAAAATTGTATGAATATATAGGTAATAAATATGGTCAATTTTTAATACCAGCAATAGCAGGATTTCAATTATCTGGAGGTAAAGATTACGATACATTAACTAATGGTTTAAGTAGATTTTATCTTGATGTAATGGATAATAATAAAATGCAAAATTTATATCAAAATGCATTTGGAAAAGAATCTGATGTTGTATTTCAAAATGATTTAAATAAATTAAGCAATATTATTGAGAGAGAAAACACATTAGAATCATATAAAAATTCAGGCGATATTACCAAAGATGCTTTAAAATATGCAAAGTTACAAGGTAAAGATAGAAATGCATTTTTAGATCAATATATAGGAAATATACTACAACCTTATCTTGGAGATTTTACACAAGAAGATATAGATGAAATTAATAGAAGAAGAGCAGAAGCTGGGGAAGAAGAAATACCAGCAGGTGAATTTAAGTAAATATGCCTAGTCAAAGAGCGATACAAGCTTTATTAGATTTACAGAGAGAAAAACTACAAAACTCTGAAAAACCATTTGCATTAGCAAGTGCCTATAATTTAAATGAACCTAATGAATCTCAAAGGTTTCAAATCCAAAGGCAACAACCTGAACAAACAGATAAAGATAGCAATGTAAGTTTACTACAAGCAGTTGGAGCTGGTCTATATGAATTTGGAGAAAGTGCATCTTTTGGCGCTGTAGGTTTTGCTGAAATAGGTGCTGAGAGAGCATTAGGTAGAGAGATAGAATTTCAAGAATATTTTAGACAAGCTCAAGAAGAAAGTTCTTTAGCTAAAGTATTAGGTGGTGTTGGAACAGGAGCGGGTTATTTACTAGGTGCTCCTATGAAACTAACAGCTAGGGTACTACAAAAACCTGCTACATCTATTGTATCTAAGTTAGTAGGTAAACAAACAATAGGGAAAGCATCAAAAGAGTTTAGTGAAGAAGCACTAAAAGCTGGTATAGAAAAAGGTGTTGTTAATAAATATACAAATGTATTAAAAGGTAAAACTGCTTGGGCTTCTACTAAAGGGAAAGATGCAAATAAAAAGTTTGCAGAACAATTTAATAACGAAATAAATAAAAGAACAGCTAGGGCATCAGCTAGGAAAGAACTTACAAATAAACAAATTGAAGTTGTTCAGAACATGAAAGATCGTATTATTAATAATGGTATACCTTTACAAAATCTTTCTCAATATGCTCGTACAACTTATGGTAATAGTAAGTTTGGTAGGTTTGCTACGGAAGCTTTACATGATGCATTTGTATTTAGTGTAGCAGATGCAGTAATGGATGTTTCTTTTCAAGGGCAACAATTAGTAAAAGATGAAAATGCTAAATTTAATTTAGGGCAGACTGGATATGCAGTCGCAACTGGATTTCTTGCTGGTACAGCTATAAACGCAGCCACAGCACCATTCGGGCCATTAGGTAAGATGTTTCAATCTAGAAAAGATTTTGCTAATGGATTAAGAGCATACTTAGGTACAAATACATATAAAGGCAAAGATTTAGAATACTTATCTGGTAATATGGCTGAAATAGCTAATATGAATCGTAAAAATGATATTAGTACAAGTTATACATTTACATCTGATGGTAAACAAAAATCTATTGATTTATTAGAAGGTTACGATAATAGCACAATAACAAATAGTCAAGAAATAGCAAAGAAATTAAGAAAAGAATTTGGTGACAATGCTGAGAAAAAAGCACAACAATGGTTAATGTCTCAGAAAAGATTCTATGGTAAAGAGATTATAAAAGAAGCAACAAAAGAGGGATTAGAAAATTATAGATTATTATTCCCTAGAATGATGGTTGCTGGAGCAGCTATGTCTGGAGTTCAAGGAATACAGATGTATGTTCAAGGTCAGGACTTACAAGCAGAAGATTTTATATCTAGTATGTTAATAGGTGCATGGACACAAAGAAGAGGTAATTTTGCTAGAAGCGCAGATTTAAATGGTGAAATAAATAATTTAAGAAAAACATTAGATCATTTAGGCATAGATAATTCTCAAACATTTTTTGCATCTACATTTTCTAAACCAAATAATGTATTTGGAGTAGGTTTATCACGAGACAATGAAACATTAAAAAATTATTTAATAGAACAAAGAATAGTTAGCGATACAGATGAAACTATTACATCTGATAAATTACCAGAAGGAGAAAAAACATTTTTAGATTTAGAATCTGGAAGACCATTCGATCCTTATGATGGTAAACTAAATAAACTATATCAGATTATGAGTGAAGATTATAATCATGTAAAAAGTTTAGATCAAATATCTGAAAGACAAGCAAAAAGAATTAATGAGATTATAGAAGTACAAGGTTTTAAGACAACAGAAGACATAGATAAAGCATTTACTCAAAGAGTTGAAGATGCTACGCAGAATATGGAAGAAAACTTAGTAAATGTATTAAATAAATTAAGATCTGCTGACTTAGATGGATTTAGTGTAGATGCAAATAATAATAAATTAGTTATACCTAATTCATTTGAAATAGATTCTAAGTTACTTAAAAAAGCAAAAGATGGAGAGTTTGAATCTTGGTTAGGTAAAAGTGGAGAGCAAGCAGCTGAAGAGTTATTAAATGCAAAAAGAAGTTTCCATACAGTCGAAAAAATATTAATAGGTATAGATAGAGCAGAACCTAATAATACTAAAGATAATAAAATATTAACAGAAGATGCATTAAAAGATTTTTATAATATAATAAGGGATTCTGAAAAATCAATTAATAGAATGACGAATCCTAAAGATGGTAGAAGAGAATTTAGATACACAGATTCAGATTCTTATATTATTCCTTTAATACAAAATAAAGGTAAGTTGTTTACTCAAAGAATATCTGATGTATTGTCTAAAGATACAATGCCTCAAAATTTACAATCATACTTAATAAACTCTGGGTTACTTAAAAAAACTCAAGATGGCGAAGTAATGTTAATAGATGATATTTCTAGAATTGAAACAGATTATGAAAATAAAGCAAATGATTTAGGTAGATTGCATGGAATACTAATGGCTTTAGGTGATTATAAAATAACAAGTGAAAAACCAAATAAACCAAAGACTAATCAAATAGAAGCTTTAAAATTTATACTTCAAGATAATAAAATAGACATAGATACATTCAATAAACCTTCTATGAAGTTTTTATATCAAATGACATTAAATGATATAAATAGAAGAAGAATGAATAATAAAGTTACTAATTCTAATGATATTAATTTTTTACTTCAACAATCTGGAAGTGCAATGTTTAGTGATACTGGTTTATTATCTGAAGGTGGTGTATCTGGATTTAGTTTATACAGAATAAATATACCTCATACTGTTAGAGGGAGAAATTCAGATAATACATTAGAATATGAATATAATAAAATACTAGAACGTTTAAATAAAGAAACAGATGGATTAGTAAAAATATCAGAAAGAAAAGTTGTTACACTTAATGAAACTCAAGGTAATCAATTAAAATTAAGAATGTTAGAAATATATGATGCTGATACAAAAATGGATAATCAAGTATTGCATGAGTTATTTGATACAATGAGCAACTCAAGATTAGATAGTGTTAAGACTAGGATGCTTGAGTATATGAAAACATTAGGTGATCCTGCTAGAATAGATATACTAACTATGTTAAGAAGGCAGGGAATTATTAAAAGAAATGTAGATAATAATTTAGAAATAGATGAAAAATTTACATTAGAAAAAATAACAGAAGAAACTGATGTTATAAAACGTAGACAAGAATTAAAAGATGCATTAGAACCTATTAATAAAAAATTAATGAAGAGAGGGTATACTGAAGAGTTTATTCAAAAAGAAATAACAGATAGACAAAAGATTGATAGAAGATACTTTAAAGAAGCTAGGGATGAAGTTAAAAATCCTTCAATTGGAATAGATGAATTTTATAGAAAATACGAATTTAAAATAATAAAAGGTGAAGTTGATGGTATTCCAAATGTCGTTGAAATTAAAAGTTACGCAGATGAAAGCAATGCAGATAAAGTAAATAGATTTTTAAGTAAAGAATATATGTTAGGTGATGATGGTAATTTAAATAAAGAATCAATAACTAAATTACAAAATGATTTAGTATATAGAGGAGAATCTTTTAAAGATCTTAGTCCTAGAAAAAAACAAACTGCTATACAAGATGTAACTCAAATTGTTTTTGGATTAAAAGACAGAATGGATCTTCCAACTATGTCTATTAGAAATGGAACTATTATATTTGACCGTGTAAAAGAAAGAGAGTTTTTTCAAAAAAATCCTGTATTTAATTATTTAGAAGATTTAAACATAGACTATGCAATATTCAATAATAACGTTACATATACTGAGTTTAATGATTATATAGTAGATAGAACATACAATATACTTAGCACAGAGTCTTTAGGTGATAAAGAAAAAGCAAATATAGATAGAATAAGAAGTAGAGTTGCTGAGCAATTAAAAGATAAATCTTTAGGATTAGATCTTAGTACTCAATTAAATGAAAAACAATTAGCTGATGGTGAATATGGTATTGTTAAGTTAGATATTTATGATGGTATGGATAGTATTGTTATAAATAGAAGTGCTATGAAAAATATAGTAGATGACTTTTCAAGATTTTATAATCAGTATAAAGATAAATTGATAGGCAATTCTAAAAAATCAATAGAAATGCTTAATGAAACATTTAAAGAAACAAAAAATATACATAGATATGATGAAGCTAGTATAGAATTAGCAACAAGATATTTAATATTAGAGACATCATTAAAGAGTGAAACAGACCATGAATTATTAAAAGTATTAAACTCAAATGATGCTCAAGAAGTTGGTAAATATATTAAAAGAATTAAACTTGTAACTACTAAAAACTTTATAAGACCTAATGAAGAATATTTAAAGTCTATTATACAATCTAGAACTGCTTTAGGAGACGATAAAGCATCTAAGTTAATTAAGAAAAGACTAAAGATAGGAAGTCACAGAGTAGCAATATGGGATGATGGCACTGAAAATATGGCAACCTTAATTAATGAAGATTTAGTTAATGAGTTTGGGGATCAGATACCTGCGTTAAAAAATTATTCTCTTAAAAATATTATAGGTAATGCACACGAAAAAGTTTCAGGTTTTGATAGTATAAGTTTTATTTCTAAAGATGCTATGATGGAATACCATACATATATGGGGCATAGTTCTGAATCTAAAAATCCAATTAAACCTATTATATCATCTCAAGGTGAAGGTAAAACATTATTATATGGTAAAACTTTATTTGTGTATAGTCCTTCTTTAGATGGATTTTTTAAAAGAAATAATGTAGATATACTATTAACTGGTTCAGGTGCAAAAATATATGACCCTAAGATAGTAGGGGGTAAAGAACAAGATAGTGTAATTAAAGATGTAAGATGGGATGAATTAGTTGATAGTTACACAATAACAAAACCAGATAATCTTATAAGGGATGTAGATATAGATGCAATAGGATTTAGACCAGAAAAAGATGCAGATTTATTATCTGCTAGTGAATCAGATGCAGACTATAACTATATGAATAGAAAAGAACATGAAGATGCTTTCTTAGGTTTAGTAGATGAATTAACTGCTAATCTTAATTCAATGGATAAGATATTAAAAGATCCATATAAGATGAACGCTTTTATGAAAGAGCAACTTATGAACAATAATATACCTAGTTCACCAGAACAAGGAGCTTTGGGTAATCTTAGCAATATGATGTATTATTTACAATTAAGTGATGCAGCTAATCCATATGATTATAGTTCAAACCAAGTTCAAAAATATTTAGCACAACAATACATAGATACATTATTTAGTACAAGAAGATCTATTACTAACAGAGTATACTCTGATAAAGATAAGAAACTAGCATTACCATCTAATAGATATGGAGGGCAAGCTCCACTAATTCAATCAGCTAAAGGGTATCTTGGTAAGGGATTAAAAACCAGATTGTTTCCAACTTTGTTTAACGATAATAATGAAATGATCTTAAGAGGGCAAATAGTTCTTCCATTTGCAGAAAGAAATACAAGTTTATCAGAATTACCAGATGATAAAAATGTAAGGATTGTACAGAACGAAAGAATATTATCTTTAGAAGAATTTAAAAATGAAATAAAAGACACAGTTAAAGATATANATGANATACCTAATTTAACTACATTNAGAGATGGNGATAATAAAACAATTGAAAGNATTGATGATATATTAAATAATGCAACTGTTGGTAGTGTNCATGACTTTTTAGAATCATATTCTAAACTTGTAAATAGAAGATATGAATTAGGTATAGTATCTAGAAGAAATCCAAGAACAAGACCTAATGATATAACTATGTTGGGATTAAAAGGTTTNCTTGATAAAGAGCAAGGTTTAGGTGTAGAGATAAATAGTTTTGATATTGTTAATACATACGAAGGTGATTACGATGCTGATAAAGTAGATTACTTTTTTGCACATAGTGATTATATGTTTGATTATATAAAAAGAAATCAAGCATACTATGTTCAAGGAATAGACCCTGAACAATTACAACAGAAACCAACATTTACTTTTCAAATGAACGCAGATGATTCAAGGGTAGCAACATTATCTAAAATGGGTCAAAGTATTGCATTTAAAAAAGCAATAGGAATAGCACAAAAAACTCCTAGAAAGTTAAATTATTTACAAAATTTAGCTAACGTAAATCATTTATCTGGTAAAATAGTATCTCCAGAGTGGGAGGATGTAGCAAGAGGAGAAGAGGGTAACTTTGTAGGGCCAGGAATATTGTACAATAGTAAAGTAAATGCTGAAGGAAAAGCAACAGAAGTAGTTACAATAGATACAGAGTCTCTTGCTTTTTATCAAAGGGCTGCTTTGGAAGTTCAATATATTATTGACGGAGCAAACAACTTAAATAAAAATATAGCAGGTAATATTTACGAATGGGCAGAAGGTTTCTTATTTCCAAAATATGAAAACTCAATATCTCCTACTGACGCTAAGTCTGAAGATTTAAAATCTATATTAAAAAATGGAAGAACTGAAAATGGTAAGAGAGTAAGAATATTTTCTAAATATGAATTAGTAGATGGTAAGTATAGAGAAGTAAGAGAGGATTTAAATAGCGCAGATAAACTAATTATAAATGAGTTTCTTAATCAACAGAATAAATTGCTTAATGTATTTGGAGATACTAAATATGTTGCTGGTGAAAAAAGAAAAACAAGTTTTTATGATTTAAATATGGGTAGTATGGCTTTTAGAAACTTTCATAAAGATATTTATCAAGGTATGCAAAGACAATTATTTTATAAAAAGAAAGGTATACAAGATAAAAAATATTTAGAAGAAATATTAAATCCAGAAAACGAAAGATTTAAACCTATATCTTCAACAGTAAGAAATGTTTATGATGGTGAATCTGGTAATTATTTAGATAGGATAGCTGTTCAAATAGCAGATAAAGAAATATTAGAAGATAGAAAACAATATAATTTAGATATAGAAACCTATCAAGATGTAGAAAATTGGTATCAAGCTATGATAAGTAGTCCTTCTAGGTTTGAAGAATCAAGTAGATTATTAAATGTATTTGAACAGGAAGAACCAACAGGAGCAACAATAGAAGAACAAAGAGAATTTGTATCTCAGGTAGATCAAAGAGCAAAAGGAATTAAAGACGATACTCAAGCATTTAATAGACAGATTGCTATAATTAAAAAACTAGACAATAAAAAGAAATCTATTGCAAGAACAAACTATTCTTGGAAATGGAAAAAGAAAAAAACAGATAATATAAATTGGGTTATAAAAAAGTTAAGAGCTGATGTAAAAACTAAATTTGGTAAAAATATAGATAAGATACATTCAAGAGATTTAACATATAAAAATTATATAAGTGTAGAAGATAGTAATCTTAAATCAAGTATTATTCATGCAAATACAATGAACGCCATGCTTAGAAATTTCTTTGGAACTAAGTATGATAATTGGTTTGAAACATTAAATGATGATGCTAGAAAAGATCTAAAGTCTATTAAGGATTTTAATAGACAAACATATGGATCAAATACTTTGTTAGATGAAATATTTCCTTATGGTAAAAAATCTTTAATAACAAATGAAAATATTATAAAGTATGTTGAAGATTATAGAGGAGATATGGGTTCTGTATATGAACTAAGACAAAACTATCTTACTAGAATGATAGAAAAACATGGTGTAAACTTTTTATATGCATATATGGAGCCTACTAGAAATAGAGATGATATAGGTATATTTAATAATAGACCAATAGCAATTCCATACAAAGAAAGTGCTAGGTATAGACATGGATTGCAGACAATAGTTGGAATAGCAAATGGAACTTTAAAATTAGGTGAGGATTCTACTTTTCAAGAACGAGCAAGAAATTGGGGAGAATGGATATTAAATAGCACAATACAATCTAATGAACATTATAGAAGATTTTTTGATAAAGACATTGCAATGATGAACTTAACAGATTCTAATATGGAAAGGTTTGGATTAATGCCATTTGATAGAGGTACAGAAAATAGACTAAGAGAAGATGGTTCTGATTTTCAATGGTTATCTGAAATGCTACCATCAAATCCATTATCAACTATAAACAAATCTGTTACACAATTTTATTCTAGTTATGCAAAGATGATACCAGATAAAACAAAAGATGATTATAAAGAGTTTTTAAAAGGCATGAATGATCTTGAAGAGTTTAGTTCTAGGAAAGATTATATTAATCCTATGAAGTATTTAAAATTAAAGTTAGAAATGGATGAATCATTTTTAGAGATACTTAAGAAAGATATATTTACAATGGGTAATGAACAAGGGATACCTACTCATTTAAAAAATAATCCTATGTATACACATTTAAAATATTTAAAATTTAATCCTAAACAAGTTAAGTCAACTGATAAATTAGTGGGTATGTTAAGAGGCGTAAATCAAGTGCATGAAGATTTAATGACTGGTGCAAGACAAAATCCAATGAGAGATTCTGGTTACGAAGCATTTAGAATGATGAAGGACTATGCAAAATGCAAGTAGATTGCAATAAAACATTTAATAAAAAAGCAATAAAGTTATTAGAAGGTGTTGAAAAATGGGCTAATACTGATATGGTTGCTAGAAACATTCAGTCTCCATATCAAGCTGCTTTATCTATGTTTGAGTCTAGGTTTAATATAGAGATGGAATATGCTATGTTATTGAGTCCAGAACAAGGTGGAGCATTTCTTACTTCAGGTAATATAAATTCTTTTATAAGAGACTTAAATAAATACGCTCAACGAGTAGATAGTGGAAAGTTTACAGAGTTTCAAGCAACTGAGGGATTTATGGTTGGAACAGTTCTTGGTAAAAGAGATCCTGTTTTAGCTGAAAGTATTAAAAGTTTACGAAGAGTTGTAGATAATAGTAAGAAAAGATCAAACAATTTAAATGAAAAGTTTACTAAAATAGTAGAAGGATTAAGAGCATCTGGTGGAATAGTTGGCCCATTTAGTAATATAAAATTTAATAAGGCTTTAGATCAACATAGAAAATTAGAATTAGATTATATAAAAGCATTAGACACAGGAACGATAGAACAGCAAAATGAAGCAAGAGATATATTAAGAGATTTTGAAAGCAAAGGTTCTATAAAAACATTTGTTGATTTTATTAAAGTAGTAGAAGATAAAATGCCAAAAGCTATATTAGCTAAATACGAAGCAGAAAAAAAGTTAGCTGAAGGTGGAGATAAAGATGCTATAAATAGAGTAAAAAAATATGATGATGGTAGTAAGCTTGTAAAACTTACTGATTCTGAATTTATGAAATACTCTGATGAAGTTGGAATACCAGAAGATTTAAAACAATCTTTAAAAGATTATAATTCATTAATGGAGGAATCTTATTCTATTTTAAGAAATGGCATTGATGAAAAAATAAATATTATTATAAAACAAATTGAGAATAGAAAAGGTTTTGCATTAACAGTTGATAGTTTAAATACTTTAAAAGAAAATTTAAGATCTAGATTAATGCCTAGATATACAGAAGGATACTTTCCACATTTTACAAAACAACTTAATGCTAAAATGATGGATGGAATGATGAAACACTTTGATGATTTAGACGAATCATTAATAGATATGAAAAAAGATGTTAAAACTATAGATCAAATTATTCAAGAAATAAATGTATCTATACCTGAGTATGGAAAGTCTAGAGCAAGGGATGGATATAATGAATATAGTATGAATTTTATAGATGTTATTAATACATATATAAATGACGTAAACAAATTTAATACACAAGCATTTATTAAAAGTGGTTTATTAGATTCATTATCAAAAGCAAGAAATATGTACAACAAAGAATCTGAGTACGCAGGTAGAGTTGTTGATATTATTAATAGTTTATATGGATCTACAAATGGAAGTATTAAAAATACAGGAACTACGCATGAAATTAAAAAAGCCTTACTCTCATACCAATTTACAAACAAACTAGGTTTTAGTGTACGTTCTGCAGCTAGAAATGCTACTCAGTATTTAATGAACTATGCAACATTTGGTTATACAGCAGTTAAAGAATCCAGAAAATACTTAAGAGAAAATCAAGCAACTGATGTATTTGGTGGAGACTTAGATGATTTCTTAAGAAGAGAAAACTTGTTTATGGATTCATCAGAAGCATTGATAGAATCTGGAGTAAGAAGCGAATCAGCATCTTTTAATAGAATAAGAAGGATGGATGAAAATGGAAAAATAATATATGCTGATGAAGAAGATTTCTTATATAAAGGTGCTAAGATATTCTCTACTAAGATGGGTCAATTAGCAAACTTTAGTGCTGGTTTACATAGAAAAGTTGAAAATGCTAATAGAAAAATTACTGCTGAAATTGCTTTTGCTCAGATACAAAAAACAATGGAAGGTAATTCAAAGTTTCAAGCATATTTAGAAGCACAGGTAAAAGATCATAATGAAAAAAACCCTAATAAAAAAATTAGTGAAACATCTTTAAGAAGAAAGATAGCGAGAAACTATGCAAAGAATATGGTGATATTAAATCATTTTGATTATGAAGGGTATGCGAAAGCTAAGAATATGAGAGAAGGTATAGGTCAATTTTTATTTCAGTTTCAACATTATGGTATGGAATTTTTAGAAAGAAACTATTCTATATATAAAGAAGCAAAAGGTGATCTTAGTGCATTGGGAGATGACAATTTTTCTAATTGGTTAAAAGATGCTAGAGGTGTTCATAAAGCAATGAATGTAACTACTGCATATTTTATGGCTCCAATACTTATTAGTTATATATCTGGATATAATCAAACTCTTATAGAACACACAGGTGAAGAATTAATGAAAGATTTATGGTTATTGTTTACATCAGACTATGATGATCCAGATACTATAGAAAAAATAAATAGAGAATTTTATGGTAAAGGTATTGTTGGTTCTAAGTTAGGCCCTACATTTAGTACTATGCTAGACATAGGTGTAATGACAGAACTTATAAATGCTGATAATGAATACTTAGATAATATATTATTTAGTTTAGGTGATTATGCAAATGATGATACTATGGAAACCTATGGTAAATATGCTAGATTAATTAATCAAATGGGCGGTAGAACTTACGATAGATATGTTCCTATGACTGCTAAAACGCCATATGGATTAGGTGCAGCTGCTATGCAAGAGTTTACTTTATATCCAAAGAAAAAAGATGAAAAAACTTTTTATAAACAATTTGTAGAACCTACTACAAAAGAACAATTCCCTACATATTATTTTGAAAGATTAGAAAAAAAAGCTGGTAGAAATAAAAAGTATTCTGGTCTACCAATAGAAATACAAAACTCATTAAAAGAATTAGAACGGAAGGGTAAATAAATACCCTCCCATCCCTTAGTCAGCAAAAGGAGATTATGCTGTAAATCTTTCCTCCTTAGTTATTTGAATTAACTTTTCTAATTGTTTCGTTGCATTTATAAATAATTCTAACATTTTAATAATAGATTTATCGTCATGTCTTTCCATTGCTGATTCAATTGATTTGCATACATTCTTAGATGTTTTTATCCATAGTTCTATGCTATCTTTATTCTCCATTTTGTCTCTCCTTTTCTGTGTACATTCCGTACATTGTTATTAATACAGCATCAGCATTCCATAGCGTCGCTGGTTTATCTGTATAAACAGATGCTATTTCTTTTAGTTTATTCTTCCTATCTTTTTTTATTTTAGGAAACTTCTCTCCTATTTTATTTTCCCAAAACTTCATCCATTTTTGTGGTGATACTTCTACTATTTGATTTATAGTATTTAAGGAATGTAGTATACCTAACCATGCTCCATAGTTTACTCCAAACTTAAATAAAGAACTACGACCATCGTGAGGCATTGCATGAACTTTTTCTATGTATGCTATTGTTTCATATGATCTATAAGCATTAGCAGCCATAGAGGCAGTTACTCTTCTACCAGCAATTGATGGATGGCATTTATATGTATACATATCTTTTTTTTCTGAACTAGCAAAGCATAATGCTCCACTAGCGCCAGGATCTATTCCTATTACTGTTATAGGTCTCATTGTGCATCCTTTCTATATGAATAGTTATGTGCGCTTTTCACATACTTTTTCTTATATGTTTTGTATTGTCGTTTATATATTTTATACTTATCACTAAGTATCTCTCCATCAAACTTATTAAGTATAAGTTGTTGTTGTTCCGATACCGACTTTACCATATTAGTATTTTTGTATTTAGTACAACCTTTATCGTAAACTTCTTCAGGTATGACTTTAGGGGGAGTGCCATCAATATCTTTAAACCAATAACATTTATCCTCGATGCCGTAGTAGCATCCCCCACAAGTCTTACGCAACTGTATCTTTCTCCGCTTCTTTGTAATCGTTGTAGAACTTACATTTGTTACCATTGAATCCCATAGGATAAGTACCAATNTGTCCGTATCTGCTCTTAGCAACAATCACTTCACTCTTNTATCTGTTGTANTTTTCACTATCAAANTTGTATCCATAGAATACAAACATTGCTGATTCAGCAGTTTGTTCTATCACACCTGACTCTGCATAGTCACTCATTCTAGGTCTAGGATCAAATCGTTTTTCAATATCACGATTCAATTGCGATACAAGTATTGCAGAACAATTGTTTTGTTTTACTGCCCATTTGTAGTCTTGTACAATCTTTTCAATCTCGAATCTTCTGTCTTTGTAATTTTGTCCTACATCAATCAATTGAATGTAATCATCAATAACAACATCGGGTTTACCTTTATTAATCTCACGAATACAATCATCTAGACTTCGTATATCATCAAATGCTGTAAGTTTCTCATACTTTTCCTTAACATATTCAGATACGCTGTTGAGTGCAATCTTTCTATCTTCAGATATTCCAGAACGAATCATAGAATAACTGATGTCATTAGATTCCATTACATACAACTTTTTCATAGTTTCTATGTTGCTCATTTCACGATTGAATAGCATAACACTATATCCTTGCTCAATCAATCCTCGAACTACATTTAACATAAGAGTAGTTTTACCATGGCCAGGTCTGCCACCAAGAACTGTAATCTCTTTGCGAGTCATTCCACCTGCGAAGTTATCCAATCTGCCAAGACCAAATTGTATTGTATTAGAATCTTCTTGTAATGATTGGTTTGTTTCATCAACAATATCACTAATATCTCTTGCTCTTGTAGGTTGTATGTGTCTTAGCTCATCAATCAATCTGCTATGCTTTTCAATAATCTTACCTACTTCATTGTAGTTTTCATAACTAGCATTAAGTAAGTTTTGAGCTGACTTAGCAGTTTCTCTTTGTATGTATCTTTCCCATACAATTTTAGAGTAGTGTTCAACTTTGCTTTTTGTAACTACATTATCTTGCAAATCCATAATGTACAAACTATCTTGCATACCAAATGTNTCTTGTACTTTGTTTGATAAAGTAATTACATCAATAGGTATNTTATTATTGTATAGTTCTTTCATACATCTGAATATGTTTCTGCATTTTTCTGAATAGAAAGCATCGTCTTCTCGTATCCATCCCATTGCTATTTGCATTTCTACATCTCCACCAATCAATACAGAACCAAGAACTGCTTCTTCAGCTTCTACGTTTTGAGGCGTTTGTTTTACTACTACATCCTCTATTTTCTTCATATAATCTCCTTTAGAATAAACTTGTCTGGTTGACAGGTTCATAGTTTAATATTAAATACTCCTTTCTTTTCTTTAATCTGTTTTCGTCTGTAGCACCTTGATANTTTANATCAATAGTGATTACATTATAGTCTTTGTATAGATCATACACCTCGTCTCTATAGTCGTATGATACCATAAATTTACCACCATTTTTATCTATATCATCTATTTTTTCTTTTAATCTAATGTGATCTTCAGCAGTAAAGTTATGCTGATAGTAATCACCTTTATCTGTTGCGATGAAATAAGGTGGATCTAAGTACCAGAAATCTCCATTACGAGGTTTGTATCTATCTATAAAATCACCAAAGTCTAAGTTTTCTATTGTAGCACCTGCTATCTTCTCTCTAGAATACTTTAGTTCTGCTCCCCAATCTTTCTTCCAATCTTTTACCATTGACATTGGAGTATGTATAAGTTTGTTAAAACTATGTCTTATACAATAAAAGTATTTAGCAGCTTGATAAGGATCTGGTATTTCAATAGGTTTCTTTTCTCTNANATCTGCACGAAAGTCCTCAAATATCTTCCTTGATTTTGGNAACCAATNTAGATTNTAAACAAGTTCATCTAGTTTATGTATNACACACATATATAGATTTACTATGTTATTATCTTTATCGTTTACTGTATTCCATGTTGCTTTTTCTTTNCGAAAGAACATAGATAAACCACCAGAAAATACTTCAAAATACCTTTCATGGNGNGGTATGTAAGGAACAAGTTTTTTGCTCAATTCATACTTCCCACCATAATAAGGTATAACTATAGGACAATCGTACCAATCAAGCGATGGCAACTTTAGCCTCTTTGTATGCTAGTTTCTTTATCTTAGGATAAAGTCTTTGCTCAATAGAATGTGTAGAGTTTAGTCTTCTGTTCATGTGATGTGTTAGTACGTTAGTTCCAACATTAAATAGATCCCAGAATGTTTTAGGATTATTTGCAATAATCTTGTCAGTAATTAATGTGTTTGTATGTTCTGGAAACATTTTCATAAAGTCAAGCATATGCTTTTCTTTAAAGTTTGTTTCTGCAAGAACAGGAAACTCATCTTTGAATACTAATTTAGTTTTATCAACAGTTGCTTCTACTATATCACTAATATCATCTAGTGACATATTGCTAGATATGTGTTTGTTTTTGTATTTAGAAACAACAATGCCTATTACTGCTCCATTCAAACATATTAATCTAAATGCACCTGCCATAATGTTCAATCCAACAGTTCCATCATAGCTATTAGTAATGTTTATCTCAGGAATCATTTCATCCATCTTAGAAAACTTTACTTTTTCTTTTGGGAATTTCCAAGACATCATAGTTTTAGCACCATGATTAAGTACATTAACTTCTTTCAATTTACCACCTAGTTTCTTGATAAGTGGATTTGCTTTCTTGATTATTGTTTCATTCTTTACAAGTTTGTAACTATCTGTCATACAACTTAATATTTTACCTGTGTCTTCTCTAACAATAAACTTGTATCCTGTTGAATCTATCTCTCTATTAGAATCAACTCCTATCGCTGGAACTTCCTTAACAGGAAACTTAGCATTTTGTAACATAGTCTCTCTCCTTTGTTTTGTTATAATAAATCGTCGTACATATCGTTAAGATTTCTATCCAATATGTCTATTTTCTTTTCTATTCTATGAACTCTATATAGCATAGAAAGATTTAGTAAAAGTACCATTAGCATAGTAAACTCCCAATATGGAAAGTATTCTACACTAAATAATGCTTCCCAATAATATCTCATATTTTACTCCTTTTCCAATATTTATTAATTAAATACATTGTATAATGTATTACTCCTAATAAAAGTAATCCATTAACTAAATATTCACTTATATCTAATATAAACATTATCTCTCCTTTTTTATAAGCCTCTCTGATTAANTAATNNGCCAACAACAGTNTATTACNNTAATTACATTGTCATNNNTATTTTATNAAATACCAATAACATATATATTGCGAGAGGCTTATATTTATTTTATAGGTGGAACTGACCCCAGTCTACGTCTCTCGTTTTCCAGAATCTCTTTGTTGTTCTTACCTTGATTCCTAATGATTGCTTTTAAGTAAGCAAATCCTTTATTTTTTTCAAAAACCCGACTCTCATAATAATCATTTATACAATAATTTACAACATTATCTTCAAACTCTTTAATTCCAAACAAAAATTTTTCAAATTGATACCTATCATCTTGAGGTACATTTGTAATAATTTGTTTTGCTATTTTATTAATGTTCATTATTGTTTTCTTCCCTCTAACAGCAAGAAGTTTTCTTATACTTTGGCTTACATTTTTTCTTCTGTTGGAAGTATCATATCCACAAGCGGGGCATTTCTTCATTGTGTAGTACTTTCTTTGCATTTTGGACAAGTCTCTTTTGGTTTTCCATATGAAGGAAAGTTCTCGTAATAATTAGTTCTCATTACTTCTCTTCTTTTTTTACTATTAGGTGCTTCCCAACATACAGAACATACTAAACAATGTTTTACTCGTTGATCTGCTAATCTAGCATCAAANTCAAATCTAGCTTTTTCACTCTTCATTGTATTTGTTCTCTCTTTTTATATTAACTTAACTTCAGTATGTCCAGACCATCTATGCCTACCATAATAAAATTTTCTATCTTCTGTATGCCTATCTACTTCTGTGCAATATACAACTGTTGCTGTATCTGTATGCTCTATAACAATTCCTCTTAATCCAGATTCTGTTGTTACTAATTGACCTACTTCTACATCTTTTATGAATTTAAATCCTTTTTGTGGTAAAAATTCAGGTTTATCAGTCATCGCAGACGTCGCAAGGTCTTGGATTTCTTTGAGTTTCTTTTTCCATTTGGTTTCTGGTTTCATTTTCTTTCTCTCCTTGTATTATATCTGTTCTTATCTGAATAAAATCGTGTTTTATTTTGTGTGTAAACATACTATCTGCATCAAAATGTTCAGCTGCTTCTTCGGTAAATTGCAAAGCATTAATTACCATTTCTATTTCAGATTTACTTAATTTAATTACTGCGCTTGATTCTTTCATTTCGTCTCCTATAAAATGAGGGTGATGCCGAGAGAGAGACGAGTTCGGAGAGTATGGGTTGAATACACACCACCCTCGCCTCAAAATTACTTAGAATATATAAATTCTTTCAAGTAAAATCTCTCAACGTTTTGGTTATTTAGAAAGGTACATCATCATCCATTTCATCTTGAGATAGTTTTTCTCCACCTTTCCACAATGTAACTTCTTTTGCTTTCAATACAAACTTACGTTCTTGTTGATCTACAGGTAGATCTTTTGTATCTCTTGTAACATAAGAATGTGTTTCTAGTTTGATATTAACAGGAAGTCCTAATACATCTTCTTCTTCTACAAGAACAAGTTTCTTTTTACCATCATCTTCTTCAAGTTCTATATTAAGACCTTCAAGCAATTTGAAGTATCTACTATTTTTGTTAGCAGATTCTGATGTAGTAAATACAAAGAAACCATTGTCGTAGTATTTTCTACCCGGCAGATGTGTGCAATTAGTATGCATTGCATTACCATCTTTATCAACAAGAGGTATTTTATTGCCATTCACATCTTTTCTATGCTTGTACCCATCCATCTCATACAGAGGTTGAGTAAGATCAGCAGCTTCATCTGCAATTGTGTAAGACATATTAACAATGATAGCTTCACCCGCTCTAGTCATCACTTCTTTAGTATCAAGACTTGATATGTGAGCAGGATATGTACCTTCTTCAACAGGTACAAATGCATCTTGTTTTTTACTGTCAAACAATACACCTTCTAGTGTTCTTGCCATTATATTCTCCTTATTTATTAGTTGTAGTTGTGTATTTAGTTAATAGTTTATCGTATTCAGTTTGGAACTTTATCATTTCTTTTGATGGTTCTAGTCCTTTGCCTCCACGAAAGTAGAGGCTTGGGATTACATAAGTACCATTAGCAGTTTTGATATATCTTTTTACTGATGTTCTTTTAGTTGATATAGAATTACTATTTTTCAACTCTTTCACAGCAGAAGCTGATAGTTTACCACTTTCTTTTAGTCTGTCAATATCAGACTGTTTTACCTTTCCCATTGATGGTCTCCTTTTATTTTGTTTTGTATATGTACATCTACTTTAGATTCTAGTTCTTCTGGTAATGGATGTGGATCTTCTTGCATACTGAATGTATGAAACGAAGGGTTTACCACAAGTGTTTTACCAGTTTGTAGTGTTTTGAATGTCATCATTGGTTTTCCGTTGAATTGTTTTCTACCAGTGAATATCATCTGACTGAACTCACGCCCATCAGAAGTACCCACAGCATACACTTCACCTTCTACCAATAAATAATCATTATTTTGATGTATCCTTTTCATTTAGTTTATCTCTCTCTCTTTTTAGTTTAGACAACGAACCATTGTANTTCGATGTATTTAGTTTCTGGTCTTTGATTANTTTATGTATCTGTTCCATTTTTGATTCACTTATCTCAGATGCTATTACAAGAATCTCGTTCTTCATTTCATCTGACAACTCAAGATCTTCAATCTGATTTCTGTATACGTCATCTGCAATATTCAAATACATATTCATTGCTTTTTTCATACAATCTGTATTAGCAGCTTTGATGTCATTACCTATATCTACGAAATCTCCAGTGCCTCTTTTAGTTTGTATTCTATGAGCTGCTACCATATCTCCAGTTCGCCATATACCTTCATCATACCACTTCAATCTACCATGCACTACATAGGCAGCACTACCTAAGTTTTCTGTCTTTACAATTTCCCAAGACCAGCCTGCATATTCTTTATCTGCAATTTCTCTCATGTACCCAATCTCTACATAATCCTGTCCCTGTCTTTGTTTAACAAAAGGAGCAGGAGTAGGAGTAAAAGATACTTTCTTGTGTTTCTGTGTTATTGCTTTTCTTATTTCGTTTGTTGTTGATAATGTAGATTCATCTACTATTATCTGTGTGTTATTACTCATTGTTATCCTTTGTTTATTTTATTGGTGTTGGACAGACGTCACTATAATTACAATATCTACATTCCCAATCTTCAAAAGGTGTTCCGTATCCTACGCCTGGTTCTAGTTCATCAGCAAGATGAAACTCTTCTCCAAACTCATTAAGTATATCATTCGTATCTTCCCAATATTCTTTTGCTTCTTCAATGTAAGAACGATTAACAAGTTGTTCTCTCATCATAGAAGTATTCTTATTGTACCAGATAAGAAAAAGATTTACTTTTTCTATTTTTGGATTTTGCGATATTGCAAGACCATAAGTACCCAACTGTAACTTATAGTTTCTGTCTGTTGTTTTGACTCGGTTGTCTTTCCGACCAAACTTTGTTGTCCATTTGTAAGCTGCAACAGTTTTGTAATCGTATATATCAAATACATTATGTCTTCTTTCACCTAGATCAAATGTTCCTACAACATTTAATTCAGGTATAGATACTTTTTCTTCAATATATATATCTCTCTGAGGATTGTCATCTTGTATTTTAGACATTGCTTTTTCTAAGTCTTCATGTACAATTGTACCAAGACGTAAGAGCCTTAACGATTTATCATCAAGGCCCTTTGTCTCATATCCAAAGAAAGAGTACATTTGTTTTCTGTAACAACTACCAGCAGAAGAAGCATGAAATTCTTCATTTTCTCTTTCTGCTTGTCTATCATTATCTATATCTGATAGATATTTATTATATGATTGTATTATATCCATAGTCTCTCCTTATGTACTCTAAATTTAACAATATTAACATTTACTATCAACAGTTGAGTTCAAATATANCTTAAATTTGCTCAAATGTTCTGCACTTNTTNTATTNCCACCAATGTTAAATCTCAATGGTTTATCTAACATCCACAAACCTTTTGGTGTAAANGGATTNCGTTNNTCATACAATGTAGTCCATTTCCAATCATACAATGTNAAAACNTTATTNCCATTAACAAATGCATATTCTCCAGATACTTTNTAATCGTCTCCNATATTTGGNTTACCAAATGTNTTAACAACATTNTTTGGTATTAGATCTATTTCACCTTGATAAAANGTTCCACATNNTATNTNNTNATNATNTGATAGAAAAAATTCCATTATAACTCCTGNTCTTTTATTATATACCAATANTTTCTGCCAGCATCATCATCCCATACTGACATTTCTTCTAGTATATTAAGTGTGTTGTTTGATACTCTTGCTATATCTTTTTCTTGTATAGGTTTAAAATAACCTACGACTAAAGATCGTTTAAATTCATGTGTCCTAAATACTATATCTTTATATCCATACATTGTAAGTAATAATTCTATTTTATCTTCTGCATCTTTCTGCATACCAGTTACTTCATCAACAGGAACAATAGCATTGACTGTTCTTTTTGAATAGGGACATTTCTTTTTGTCAAATGTAGTTAGTTTACCATCTTTCTTGAGATCATTTACTCTACCACTTACTGCATTGATTTCATATTCTGTTATAGCACATATCTCACGAAGAGACATACCTTTGCTATGTATATTATAATGCTCTGTTACAACTTTCATAATATTGTGTTTTTGTGTATATGATACACCTTCTTCATTTATTTCTTTGTATGCTTGTTTACTTGTTTGTGTTACCATGTTATTCCTCCTCTTTTTTTAGTTCATCGAACCCAAGAGCAAACTTAAGAGATT